>CEAB01056142.1_pt1 | contig 26867 bp, 25 predicted proteins | sample 557651 | NCBI WGS metagenome assembly CEAB01 (sample SAMEA3182046, study PRJEB8094) | gut metagenome | biome: human; feature: gut; material: Stool; isolation source: human stools | place: Canada | collected 2011-11-15
GGTCAGGCACTGCATGCCTAGAACCCATGGGATTCCACAAGGGTCCGCAGACCCTTGTGTATTTACGCGCCAGCGTAAAAAGCAACTTCTTCCCGGCGGCTCGACACCGCGCTTCTTTGCGCAGCTAAGAAGCGTGGGGTCGAAATCTACCAGGCTGGCAAGGTATTGCCAGTTTATCACTGGTCCCTGGACCACGGGTCCAATTCAAAAAACCCACCATGGAGGTCTTCCATGAAAACAGTAACCATCTACACCGACGGCGCCTGCTCCGGCAACCCCGGTCCCGGCGGCTGGTGCGCCATACTGCAATACGGCGCGAACGAAAAGCAGCTCTCCGGCGGCGAGGCAAACACAACGAATAACCGCATGGAGCTGACCGCTGTCATCGAAGCGCTGCGGGCACTCAAAGCCCCCTGCCGGGTCGAGCTCTGGTCCGACTCCAAATACGTCATTGACGCGCTGGAAAAGGGCTGGGCACGCACTTGGCAGAAGCGCGGCTGGGTCAAATCGGACAAAAAGCCTGCCCTGAACCCGGACCTCTGGCAGACGCTTCTGTCTCTGTGCGACACGCATGAGGTCCACTGCCACTGGGTCAAGGGGCACGCCGAGAACGAATACAACAACCGCTGTGACCAGCAGGCCGTTTTGGAGAGTCAAAAGTTCAAATAGCGCAAAAAAATCCTGTACCGTTTCGGTACAGGATTTTCTTTTTTGCTTCAGTTCCAGAAGTCTGGCATAGCGGAGGGGTCTCCGGTGTAGTGTCCGTTGTCGTCCGAATCGCCGCTGTCCGGATTGTAATCCGGGTCCTGCGTCGGGTCGTAATCCGGGTCCGTGGGGTCGGGTTCTTCGGGAACCTCGGGCTCGGGCTCTACATACGGCGTGACCGAGTAGCAGCGGTCGCGGTGCTTGAACTGGTCGGTGTGCAGCAGCTCCGAGCGCATTACGCTGCCGTCGGCAGCGATGAAGTCGCGGTAGGCGTTGATCGTGTAGCCGGTGTATTCGCTCTCCGTCACGCCGCCCAGCACGTACTTGTTGCCGGAAGCATCGACGGCAAGGTCGATTGCATTGCCGTTGGCATCCACGCCCGCGCCCTTGGCAATGGTGATTGCCACCTTCTTGCCGTCCACCTCAGCGACGGTTTTCCACGCCGTGGAGCTGGCGTACACGCCGCGCAGCTTGATATGGTCGTAGTCGTGCTCCTGTTTGGTGCCGACGAGCTTGATGTGGACATAGCCGCCGGAGACCGATGCGTCGATGCGCAGAGGCTTGTCGGTCGAGTTTTTGAACTTGTAATCCAGATTCGGCCAGTAGATCGTCGCGTCCATGCCCGGCTCAACATACGTGACCAGATACATGTGCGGCGCGCGCTCCGTGACCTCAAGATCTGCCAGCAGCGTGCAGGTATAGATCGTGGACGCAACCTGGCAGATGCCGCCGCCCTCCTGCGCCTCGCTCTTGCCGCCGTCGGTGTAGACGATGGCACCCAGATAGCCCTTTTCCTTCGTGCGCTCGCCGACAATCTTGTTGAACGAGAACTCGTCGCCGGGGTTGAGGATCGTGCCGTCGATTGCCTTGCAGGCAAGCTCGAGGTTCTTCGTTCTCGCAGCGTTTGCGGTGTGCGGGCTGTCATAGGACGCAAGCACGTCCGAGAAATATTCTTTTTCCAGCTCCTCAAGCGTCACCTCGGGGACCAGATCCTCCATCTGAATGGTGATGACCTCGCCCGCCTTCGCCATGGCAAGCTTCTGCGTGTAATATGGCAGATCGAAGCCGTAGCCGTTGACCTCGGGCACCAGCTCCTTCTTTTCCTCGTCGTAATACGCATCGGTCATCTCCTTGCAGTATTTATCATAATACTGCTGCAAATCCACGCTTTCGCACGGCACGGTGTCGTAGTCAAAATCGAGGGCGCTGAAATCGCCGGCTGCGAAGCGGGCAATCACTGCGTCATAGAGCTTGTCGGCGTCCAGCGACACTGCGGGAGAACCGGCGGTAATCGTAATCGTGCCGGCCGCTTCGTCGACCTTCACGATGGGGTCAATCTTGTCGGACGCGCACTCGCGCGCGGTCTGGTCGACAAGGGTCCGGATATACGTCGTGTCGAGATTGAGGCTCGAATCGAGATCGACCGAGTACTCGCTGCTGCCTGCGCGCAGGTAGTGGACCACGGCGGAAATGGGACCGCCGGACCTGCCATAGCGCATCGCTTCATCAATCGCCTGCTCGGGGTTCAGCGCCACCTGCGTGACCTCCGGGGTCAGACTCAGCGTCCGGTCCGGCAGGACGACGTTCAGGGTGTCGCTTTCATAGCTCGTCTGGACCGCCTCGGAGACTGCCGATATGGCAGCGTCCCGTTTGAGCCCGCCGACATTCACGCCCGCAACATAGACGTTCGGGTAAATGGCGTCCTGATTTTTGAGCACAAAGCCATACGAGCAGACGCCAAGCCCCGCAATTGCGACCAGCGCCAGCGCGATGATCCATCCTTTTTTGCCGCCCGACTGTCTGGGCTGCTTGGGCTGCTTTGCGGGTTTATTCACCTGCTGCTCCGCCATCGAGGGCTTCTGGGGCGCGCGGCTCTGCTCAAATTTACCTTTCTTTCTGATAGGAATCCCTCCGATCTTCACCGGCAGGTACTACCGGGAATTGTTTTGTCAGGTCATGTGTCACAAAACGGACATTATGACAACTATCATTATACCGAAGTACCCGTTCTTTTGCAACGGCATTTCGACCAAGAATGCCGTCCAAATTATGAAATTATCCTTAAGATTTGCTGCCGTTGCGAATCAGGCAGTAGCGGTCGACAAGCTGCTGCGAGAGCTTGAGCGCATCTTCTCCCGGCTTGAGCTTGACGGAAATGGCGGGAATCTTGCCGGAGACGAAGAAAATCCGCCCCTTGAATGCCGGCTCTTCGCAGAGCGCCGACACTGCCGCAAAGTCAAAGACACCCAGCGACACGCTCAGCGCACTGCCTTTCTGGCTGATTTCCACGATACCGCTCGATGCGGCGCGCGCACGCAGCAGCGCAATGGCAATCAGATTCATGACGCCCTTCGGGGGATCGCCGTACCGGTCGACGATTTCATCGAGCAGATCGTCCGCGTCCTCCTGCGTGCGGATTGCCGCCATGCGGCGATACAAATCCATCCGCTGCTCGCCGGAGGTGACGTAGGTTTTCGTGATGTTTGCCGTTACGTCGAGGTCCGCCGTGCATTCCGGCTCCTTGAGCGCTTCCTCGCCGCGCTCTTCGAGAACCGCGTCTTCGAGTAATTTCAGATACATATCGTAGCCGACCGAGAGCATGTGCCCCGACTGCTCCGAACCGAGCAGATCGCCCGCGCCGCGGATCTCCAGATCGCGCATCGCAATCTTGAAGCCCGAGCCGAACTCGGCGTATTCCCGGATTGCCTCGAGCCGCTTCTCTGCAACCTCCGAGAGAACCTTTCCCCGCCGGAACGTCAGATATGCATACGCATGGCGCGAAGATCTGCCGACTCTGCCGCGCAGCTGGTGCAGCTGCGCCAGACCCAGCTTATCCGCGTCTTCAATGATCAGCGTATTCACGTTCGGAATATCGATGCCGGTTTCGATGATTGTTGTGCAGACCAGAATCTGAATCTGCCCGTCTGCCATCGCCTGCATGACATCCGAAAGCTGCTCCTGATTCATCTTTCCGTGCGCCACGGCGACCGATACATCTCCCAGCCGGTCCTTGAGCTTCGCCGCGCACTCGTCGATCGATTCCACGCGGTTGTGCAGGTAATAGACTTGCCCGCCGCGCGAAAGCTCTCTGCGGATTGCCTCGTCCAGAATCCGGTCGCTGTGCTCCAACACGAAGGTCTGCACCGGATAGCGGTCATGCGGCGGCTGCTCGATGGTCGACATGTCGCGAAGCCCCGACAGCGCCATATTGAGCGTCCGGGGAATCGGCGTCGCCGAAAGCGTCAGCACGTCCACCCCGCGCGAAATTTCCTTCAGCCGCTCCTTGTGGCTCACACCGAAGCGCTGCTCCTCGTCCACAATCAAAAGCCCCAGATCCTTGAAATGCACATTCTTCTGCAGCAGCTTGTGTGTGCCGATGATCAGGTCAATCTTGCCCGACGCCAGCTCCTGCAGCGTCTTTTTCATCTGCGCCGCTGTGCGGAACCGGGACAGAACGTCGATTGTCACCGGGAACGAGCCGAAGCGCTTGAGCGCCGTTAAATAGTGCTGCTGGGCAAGCACCGTGGTCGGAACCAGAATTGCCGCCTGCTTGCCGTCCAGGATGCACTTCATCACCGCCCGCAGCGCAACTTCGGTTTTGCCGAAGCCGACGTCGCCGCACAAAAGCCGCTCCATGGGAGCCGGCGACTCCATGTCGTGCTTGATCTCCGCAATTGCGCGCAGCTGATCGTCGGTTTCCGCGTATTCGAAGCTCTCTTCAAACTCCTTCTGCCATGGAGAGTCCGCCGCAAACGCAAAGCCCGGGCGGCGCTTTCGCTCGGCATAGAGCTGAATAAGCCCTGCAGCCAAATCCTTTGCTGCTGCCTTCGCCTTTGCCTTTGCCTTCTGCCACTGATCGCCCCCGAGCTTGTTGAGCCGCACGGTTTGGTTTTCGCCGCCGGAGCCGATGTACTTGCTGACCAGGTCCAGCTGTGTCGCGGGAACGTATAACGTGTCCGTGCCCTGATAGGCAATTTTTACGTAGTCCTTGATCGCGCCGCCGACCTTCATCTGCTCCATGCCGACATACCGGCCGATGCCGTGGTGCTCGTGCACGACGAGATCTCCCGGCGTGAGGTCCGTGAAGGACTCCAGCTTTTTACGGTTCGAGGGTGCTTTTTTGGGCTTCGGCTTGCGCTCGGTTTTCTTGACGAGCAGCTGCCCCTCGGTCAGGATGGCAAGCCGCAGGTCCGGATATTCCAAACCTGCCGGCAGGGACCCGTCCGTCAGGAAAACCTGCCCTGCCTGCGGCAGATGGACCGCCGGGAACGCAAGAAGGGCATTGACGCCCTCTTTTCCGAGCATCTCCTTGAGAATCTCGCCGCGCCGCCTGCCGCCGCACAGAACGAGGCAGCCGTAGTCGTTTCGCACGTAGCTTTTAAGATCGCTGACTGCCGTCTCCAGACTTCCGCCGTAGCCCGGCAGCTGCCTGGCTGTGACCGACAGAAGCTGCTTGGGCGGTAAGCTCTCCGGAAAGCGCGCGGACAGAAAACTGTCAAAATACACGACCGGGTGCCCCTTCATCCGCGCCGCGAGCGCATCAAACGATAGATAGAACTCGCACAGCTCGCCCGCGAGCCTGCCCGATTCCAAAAAGGCGTCAAGCCCGAGCCCGAATTCCTCCTCCTGCGCCTTTGCCGCGCGGGAAAGCGCGCCGTGGTCGCAGAAATAGACCGTCGTCTCTGTGGAAAGATAATCTGCCGCACAGGAAAACTCCGGATAGATCAGCGCCAGATACCGGTCCGCGGAGGGAAAGCTCACGCCGCTCTGCAGGCTTTCAATATCGCGCGTGAGCGTGGTGATTAAATTCTCATGGGGCGCCTTGCGCCGCCGCTGCCGGGCAATGATGCTCTGCAGCTCCCGGCAAAGCCCGTCGACGCCCTCCGGGTGCAAAGACGGCAGGCTCTCTGCCACCGGCAGCAGCAGCGCCTGCTCGGTATTTTCGGTGCGCCGCTGCGTCGTGGGGTCAAAAAAGCCCATCGCGTCCAGCTCATCGCCAAAAAATTCGCACCGCACCGGCATCGCCTCGCCCGGCGAGTACACGTCGAGAATGCCGCCGCGCAGCGCAAACTGACCGACGCCTTCTACCAGCGTCGTTCTGGAATAGCCCGCCTGCGTGAGCCGCTCAATCAGATCTTCCGGGGTGAAGCTTGCGCCGACACGAAGAAGAATACTTGCCGAAAACAGCACCGCGCGCGGCATCGTCCGAAGCGCCATTGCACCGAAGCTTGCAATCAGCAGCGGCAGCTTTCCTGCCGCCAGATCGTAAAGAAGCTTCAGCCGTTTCTGCTCCCACTGGCGCGACACGCCGGATGCTTCGACGAATGTCAGCTCGCGCTCCGGCAGAATCGGAATCTGCACGCCGAGAAAGCTCTCCAGCTCTTCCTGCAGCCGGCTTGCCGCCAGCTCGTCCTGCACCAGAAAGACAGAGGGGCGGGAAGATTTTGCGTGCAGCGCAGCAAGAAAATGGCTGCGCGTAATCTGGCTCAGCCCGGACACTGCCGCGACCGAGCCGCGCGAGATGGCGTCCAGCAGCTGCTGATACTCCGGGCTCTTTTCCAGCGCCTGCAGCAGAACGTTCATGCATGTCAGCTCCTTTCAAAGATACTAAAATATGGAAATTATGTCCGCGACGGATTGCCCTCATGGCAAAAACCATGGGGGTAAGCGTCGAATGATTCAAATTGAGATACAGGAAAACGAGCCGCGTAGAATTATCTGCGCAGCTTACTTTCCGTTATATGCAGCCGCTGCCTTCTCCGTGCCGTTTTCCACGATGCACAGCACAGCCTCCGCCGCATGGTGAAGCGCCGTTCCAAACGCCTCCTGGTCTTCTTTTGCGATGACAGACAGAACCCAGTCGGCAAGATCATAGTCCGGGTGCGGCTTGTCGCCGACGCCGACCTTCACGCGCGGAAAGGCGTCGGTGCCGAGGCTGGCAATGATCGACTTGATGCCGTTGTGCCCGCCTGCCGAACCGCTTTTGCGCACGCGGATGCGCCCGACGGGCAGACTGATGTCGTCAAAGATCACGATGATCCGCTCGGGTGGAATCTTGTAAAAATGTGCGCACGGCTCCACGGACAAGCCGGACGCATTCATATAGGTCTGGGGCTTGAGCAGAATCAGGCGCTTGCCCTTGTACTCGCAAACGCCGACTTCGCCCTGAAACTTCGGCTTGTTGACGCGCACGCCGAGCGCTTTGGAAAGCGCATCGAGCGCGAGAAAGCCCGTGTTGTGCCGGGTCTTTTCATATTCCCGACCGGGGTTGCCGAGACCTGCAATGAGCCAGGTCTCGGCAGCGTTGGACGAAAAAAACATATCAGAACAGAACGGACATGGACGTCTCTTCGTAGATTCTCTGGATGGCGTCGGCAAAGACGGGCGCAACGTCGATGTAGCGAATCTTCTTCGGGGCATTTTCGGGTGCGGGGATGGTGTTCAGGAACGCCAGCTCCTTGATGCAGCTGTTTTCAATGCGCTCGAGCGCGGGACCGGACAGAATGCCGTGCGTTGCGCAGGCATAGACCTCGGTTGCGCCGTTGTCGACGATTGCCTTTGCGGCGTTGCACAGAGAACCGGCGGTATCGACCATATCATCGTAAAGCAGGCAGCGCTTGCCGGCGACGTCGCCGATGACGTTCATGACCTCACACTGGTTGGCGCGCTCGCGGCGCTTGTCGACGATGGCAAGCCCCATGCCCATCTTGTTGGCAAACGAACGGCTGCGTGCGACGGAGCCGACGTCGGGGGAAACCACGACCATGTCCGAGACGTCCTCGAACTTGTCCATGAAGTACTTGACAAACACGGACGTTGCGTGCAGGTTATCCACAGGAATGTCGAAGAAGCCCTGAATCTGCGCGGCGTGCAGGTCCATGGTCAGCACGCGGTCTGCGCCTGCGGCTTCGATCATGTTGGCAACGAGCTTTGCCGAGATGGGATCGCGGCCCTTTGCCTTGCGGTCCTGACGGGCATAGCCGAAGTACGGCATAACGGCGGTGATACGACCGGCGGAAGCGCGGCGGCAGGCGTCGATCATGACGAGCAGCTCCATCAAATTGTCGTTGACGGGTTTGCAGGTGGACTGAACGATGAACACGTCACTGCCGCGGACGGACTCGTTGATGCTGACGGAAACCTCGCCGTCTGCAAACTTTGCCACCGCGCAGTCGCCCATCGGCAGCCACAGCTTGCGGCACACGCCCTCGGCAAACGGACGGTTTGCGTTCGCGCTGAACACCTTGACGTTTTTACCGTGCGAAATCATATGAAATTACCCCCATAATTTTTTGAATTCCGTTTTGTTCTTTCTTCTGACATTTATTCAACAGCCGGAGCTGTCTGAATACAACTTATTTTTCCTTGAGCTTGTGTTTGCTTGCCCAGTCCTTCTTGTTCTGCTGCCGGGCGCGCGCAATGGAAAGCGCCATCGCGGGAATGTCGTCGGTGATGGTAGACCCCGCAGCAATATACGCGCCCTCTCCCACGCGCACGGGCGCGATGAGATTGGTGTTGCAGCCGATGAAGGCGTTGTCTTCAATGACGGTGCGGTATTTTTTTGAGCGGTCGTAGTTGACCGTCACCGTGCCGCAGCCGAAGTTGATGTTCTTGCCGACGTCGCTGTCTCCCACATAGGTCAGATGCGAGATTTTCGTGCCGTCGCCGATGGCAGAGTTCTTGATCTCCACGAAGTCTCCCACGCGCACCGCGTTTCCGACGGTGCTGCCCGGGCGGATATACGCAAAGGGACCGACGTGCGTGTCGTAGCCGACGGAGGAATTATAGATCTGCGAGGCGTTGACCTTCGTGCCGTCGCCGATGCGTGCATTTTCCAGATAGCTGTTCGGTCCGATTGTGCAGTTTTTGCCGATCGAGGTCTGCCCGCGCAGAATCGTTCCGGGCAGCAGCGCCGTCCCCGGTCCGACGGAAGCCGCCGGGTCCACATACGTCGTGTTGTAGTCCCAGATCTCGACGCCCTGCTTCGAAAGCTCATACAGCTTTGCCCGCGAGAGAACCGGCTGCCAGCTGGTCATCTCCTGCAGGTCTGCCACACCGTAGACCCCGTCGCGGTCGGTATACGGCACGCCGTGGTCCTTCAAAAACGCGGTGAAGATGAATTTCTCGTCCAGCGCCGCCATCAGCGCCTGCTTGGAGACGGAGGTCACGGGGCTGACAATCGGCGCGGAATCGAACTGCTCTTCTTCCGCCGCGAACGGCAGAATCACCGCAGGACCCGTCACCACAATGATGTCCTCTTCCGACTCGTCCGCTGTGGATAAAAACACGTGCAGCTGGTCGCTCGTTGCCTCGACCGACGGGCAGCTGAACTCCACATCGTCCGGGAAGCATGCGCGCGCCTCACGCTTGAACCGCTCGTGGCAGACCAAAAAGAACCGCCCAACGCCGCCGGCAATCAAAGAGGACGCCAGCCAGGATAGCAAAGGCGTACCCATGATATTTTGCAGCATCATTGGGCGGGAAAAACCGGTTTTGGGCGTATCATCAGGAATAAAGATTACTGCGGACAGTCCAGCCAAAGCACTCACACATCCTTCCATCCACGCGGGAACTCATACTTACGGACAGTATAGCAGATAAAAAACGTTTTGTATAGGAATTTCCCCGGAAATTTCGGAAAAAATAAAGCTGCCGTACACATTTTCCAGTTTTTATCGGATTTCGCGCAAAAACCCGCCAAACCGGCGGGTAAGTCGTTGCGAAACGGAAAAAACTGTGCTATACTGACAAGACAACTGCGAAAAAGAGGAAAAATTATGCTCGAACTGAAAGATCTTTGCTTCTCCGCGTCCGCCGAGAGCGGAACCGTAGACATTCTCAAGCATATCAATCTTACCGTCGACGACGGAAAATTCATCGTCATCACCGGACCCAACGGCGGCGGCAAGACGACGCTGGCAAAGGCAATCATGGGGCTGGTCACGCCCACCTCCGGTCAGATTTTCTGGAACGGCGAGGACGTGACGGGTCTTTCCATCACCGACCGCGCCAGACGCGGCATCTCCTACGGCTTTCAGCAGCCGCCGCGCTTCAAGGGCATCCGCGTGTCGGACCTTCTGAACGTTGCCGCGGGAAAAAATCTCGGTCATGACGAGGCATGTTCGTATCTGACGAAGGTCGGTCTGTGCGCGCGCGACTATCTCAGCCGCGACGTCGACACGAGCCTGTCCGGCGGCGAGGTCAAGCGCATCGAGATTGCGACGATTCTTGCCAAAAACGCCAGCCTCATGCTCTTCGACGAACCCGAAGCGGGCATCGACCTGTGGTCGTTTGCCAGACTCACCGAGACCTTCCAGCGCCTGCACGACGAGGGCGGCAGAACCATCATTATCATCTCCCATCAGGAGCGCATCATCCGCCTTGCCGACGAGATCCTTCTCATTTCCGGCGGTCAGGTCACCGGGCGCGGCACGGCAGACGATATTTACCCGCAGATCCTTGCCGATACGGTCACGGGCTGCAACATGCTGGAGGTGGACGGAACATGCTGAACGACGTACAGAAGCACATTTTACAGATTGTCGCCGATATGGCAGGCGAAAACGCACCCGGTGCGGTCAACATCCGTTCCGACGGGCAGAAGGCGTACCGCCACAATACGGATAACATCGAAATCGTCTCGAAGACCGACAAGGACGGCATCGACATCAAAATCAAGCCCTACACGAAGCACGAGGATGTGCATATTCCGGTTGTGCTGACAAAGTCCGGCTTCCACGACATGGTCTATAACGACTTCTTCGTCGGTGAAGGCTCCGAGGTGACCATCGTTGCCGGCTGCGGCATCCACAACTGCGGCGACTGCGACTCCCAGCACGACGGCATCCACACGTTCTATGTGGAGAAAAACGCGAAGGTCACATATATCGAAAAGCACTACGGCGAGGGCGAAGGCACGGGCAAGCGCATTTTGAACCCGCAGACGATTGTCTATCTTGCCGAGGGCGCGCAGATTACGATGCTGACCAGCCAGATCGCGGGCGTGGACGATACGAAGCGCTACACCAAGGTTGTCGCCGAGGGCGCAAACTCCGAGGTCATGATCACGGAGAAGCTTCTGACGCATGCCGACCAGCACGCCGTGAGCGAGATGGACGTGATTCTGAACGGCGAAGGCTCGCGCACGAGAGTCATCTCCCGCTCGGTCGCAAAGGAAGCGTCCACGCAGGTCTTCTATCCCAGAGTGCAGGGCAACGCTCCGTGCTTCGGTCATGTGTCGTGCGACGCGATCATCATGGGCACGGCAAAGGTCCGCGCGATTCCCGAGATTTCCTGCAACCACGTCGACGCCGGTCTCATCCACGAGGCGGCAATCGGACGCATCGCGGGCGAGCAGCTTCTGAAGCTCGAGACGCTGGGTCTTACCCCGGAGGAAGCAGAGGAGAAAATCCTCGAGGGCTTCCTGCGCTGAGCGCGAATACAAAACCAAGCCTGCCGCTTCTTACGGGCGGCAGGCTTTTCTGCGCCCACAATCCGGAAAAATTTTCCGGCGGACGCTTGACAAACGAGGGGTGTATGGTATAATAAAAACGCTCATTGCAGAACACATATTTCAAAACGGTTGCTTTAAAACAAAAGGAGCGTGTCCTATGCCGCCGAAACCGAAATTCACGAAAGAGGAAATCGTGCAGACCGCGCTGGAGGTCGTCTCGCAGAAGGGTGCCGCGGCGCTGACCGCGCAGGAGCTTGCAAATGCGCTCGGAAGCTCTGCCCGCCCGATCTTTACGGTCTTTCGTACCATGCAGGAGGTGCAGGACGCGGTGCGGGAGGCGGCAATGCGCCGGTTTGAAACGTTTGCCGCGCAGAAGCTTCCCGATATGCCGCTTTTCAAGCAGGTCGGCATGCAAATGGTCCTGTTCGGGGCAAAAGAGCCGAAGCTCTATCAGCTGCTGTTCATGCAGGAAAACCGGAGCGTGGCGTCCTTTGACGATGTGTTTGGCGCCCTGGGACCCACGGCGCAGACCTGCATCGAGCTTCTGCAGGCGCAATACGATCTGAGCCAGCCGGATGCAAGGCGGCTGTTTGAAAACGTCTGGATCTATACCTTCGGAGTCGGCGCGCTGTGTGCCACGCGGGTGTGCCGCTTCTGCGAAGAAGCGCTCGGGCAGATGCTCACCACCGAGTTTCAGGCAATGCTGCGCTTTGTACAGGCGCAGAACGGAAAAACCGAAGAATAAATACGCCAGACGCAAAGACGCAGCGCGAACGCCGGAGCGCAGGAAATCCTGCGGTGGCTTGTCAACACGCACCTTGCGCCCTCTCCCCTGTGCCGCGCGGCATACACCGAGCGGATGCTGAAAACCGCGGCGCGCACCGGCGCAAAGCAGTACGTCATTCTCGGCGCGGGGCTCGATACCTTCGCGTTCCGGGAGCTGGAATTTGCGGAAAAATACCCGGTCTTCGAGGTCGACCATCCGCTGACGCAGGCAGACAAAAAAAGCGCGCATCGCGCGCCGGATGGGAAAGCCCCGGAAAGATTCACTTTGTCCCCGTCGATTTTACGAAGGACGATCTGACGCAGCGCCTGCTGGAAACAGGCTTCGACCGGACGAAGCAGTCGTTCTTCTCCTGGCTCGGCGTAGCGTATTACCTGCCCATGGCTGCAATCGACCGGACGCTGTCCGAGCTTTCCGCGCTCTGCGCGGAGGGAAGCGCGCTGGTCTTCGACTACCCGGACGAGGGCTTTTTTGCAGCGTCCGAGCGGCGCGTGCAAAATACCATCCGGATGGCGCAGGCGGGCGGCGAGGCGATGCAGTCGTCGTTTTCCGAGCCGCAGCTGGAAAAGCTTCTCGAGCGGCACGGCTTTCTGATCTACGAGCTTCTGACGCCTGCGGATATCCAGAGAAGCATTATAGACCCGGCAGGCACGGACATCAGCGCCTTCGAGCATGTGCGCCATTGCCTTGCCGTCCGCAAGCTCTGAAAACCCACATCCGGAAAATGCGCCAGCCCAACCGAAAGCCGGCAGGGCTGGCGTTTTTTGTTATCAGATATCTGCCGGCTCGCAGGCGTTTTCTGCCACCTCGACCACACGCAGGGTATTTTCGTCAATCGTAAAGCGTACGTCGAAGCCGGAAAACAGGAAGCCGTAGCGGCGGGTCGGGTCGTGCTGATAGCCGGGGCGCGGATTCTGGCAGAGCGCCTGAATCAGCCCCGCGCGCTTTTCTGCCGGAATCTTTTCCAGCAGCGCGTCCGGGAACTCGACGGTAAGCGGCGCGGCGTCCCGGCGCGAAGAAAAGGCGTCCACCGCGTCCGGATGCGAATCGGCATACGGAAGATAGGGCTTGATGTCGTAGATTGGCGTCCGGTCGGCAAGGTCCGCGCCCGCAACATAGAGAACCGGACCGTCTTTTGTGTGCAGCTCGACGCCTGCCAGCTTCACGCTCGACAGCCCGATCGGGTTCGGGCGGAACGGAGAGCGCGTTGCAAACACGCCCACGCGCGTCTTTCCCCCAAGCTTCGGCGGCGCGACCGTGGGAGACCACAGCCCGTCTTCAATCCGGTCGAAGTGCCACAGCAGCCACAGATGGCTCCACTGCTCAATGCCCCGCAGACAGTCCGGGTTGCGGAATTTCGGCTCGAAGACAATCTTTGAGATCAGCGCGTCTGTCAGTCCCGACTGGCGCGGGATGCCGAATTTGGTTGGAAAATCCGAGTGGATGCGGGCAATGTACTCCATGGGAAACCTCCGGTTACTGCTTTTCGTTATCATATCACATCCACGGAAAAATGCAAAATTCTTTTGCTTTTTTCCAAAAAGGGTGTACAATAGGCGAAGTATCAGACACAAGCTGATATCAGGAGGGATAGGCATGAATGATGAACTGACTGCGGTAGACATCAAAAAGATGGAAGAGGAAATCCGCTACCGCCAGCTCGAGCTGCGCCCGAAAATTCTCGAGGACGTCAAGACCGCGCGCGAATTCGGCGATCTGAGCGAAAACTTTGAATACAAGGCGGCAAAGCAGGAAAAGCGCCGCAACGACAGCCGCATCCGGTACTTAGAGCGCATGATCAAAACCGCGAAGGTTATAGGTTCCGACTCCAAGCCGGACGAAATTGGGCTCTTCGACAAGGTCGTGATCTACATCGAAGAAGACGACGAAGAGCAGACCATCGAGCTTGTCACCACGCTCCGGCAGAACGCCCTCAAAGGGTTAATCAGCAAGGAGTCTCCCGTCGGCAAAGCCGTCATGGGGCACAAGGCGGGCGACCGCGTCCTCGTCCAGGTCAACGACAGCTACAGCTATTATATCCAGATTCGAAGCGTCGAAAAGGGCGCGGACGACGATTCGCTGCCCATCAGCAGCTACTGAGCAGCACCGAAAAAACTCACACCCGCAAGCAGCAGCGCCGCGCAGCAACGGCGCCGCTTTTTTGCAGAAAAGGAAACGCCATGCGAACACGAAATTTCCAAGCGCTCCTGCCGCGGCTGCGGGAGGTCTGGCGGCTGAGCCTGCCGGCAATTCTTACACAGATCACGACCATTGCCATGCAGTACATCGACTCGGCAATGGTCGGCAGACTCGGCGCAAACGCCTCGGCGGCAATCGGGCTGGTCGCGTCGAGCACGTGGCTGTTTAACGGCGTGTGCTATGCGCTCTCGGCAGGCTTTTCCGTGCAGGTGGCGCACCGCATCGGCGCCGGAAATGCACGCGGCGCGAGAAGCGTCGAAAAAAACGGACTGCTTGCGGGGCTGCTGGTGTCGGGGCTTTTGTGCCTGCTCGGCAGCCTGATTCACGCGCAGCTTCCCGTCTGGCTCAAGGGTGACGCGGAGATTACCGGTGACGCCGGGCGGTATTTCTTGAGCTTTTCCTGGATGCTGCCATTTACGCAGCTTTGCTCGCTCACGTCGTCTTTTTTGCAGTGTGCGGGCGATATGCTGACCCCCAGCATTTTAAACGCCGTCATGTGCGTGCTCGACGTGGCGTTCAACGCCCTGCTGATTCCGCGCCTCGGCGTCTTTGGGGCGGGGCTCGGAACGATGCTCGCCTGCGCGGTTGTGGCAGTCGTGATGGGAATCCTTTGCTGTTTCCGAAATGAAAGCCTGCGCTTCCGCAGCGGCGAGCACCATCCGGTCGACGGCGCGGTTTTGAAAACGGCGCTGAGAATCGGAACGCCGGTTGCGCTGCAGGAGGTCGCCATGTGCGGCGCGCAGGTCGTCTCCACGGCAATCATTGCACCCCTCGGCGCGCTGGCGGTTGCGGCAAACGCCTTTGCCGTCACGGCAGAGAGCATCTGCTACATGCCGGGCTACGGCATCGCAAACGCCGCTGCGGCGCTGGTCGGGCGGTCGGTCGGCGCGGGCGATATGGAAAGCGCAAAGCGAGACGGCAATATCTGTATTGCCCTCGGCGCGTTTCTCATGACCTGCACGGGCGCCGTTATGATGCTCATCTGCCCACTGGTTTTCCGCATGCTCACGCCGGTTGCCGATGTGCAGCAGCTTGCCGCGCGCGTGCTTCGCATCGAACTTCTGGCAGAGCCTTTGTTCGGGGCTTCGATTGTGGCGGCGGGCGCGCTGCGCGGTGCGGGCGATACGCTCGTGCCGAGCCTTCTGAACCTGGGGAGCATCTGGCTGGTGCGTGTGGGAAGCGCACTCGTCCTGGTGCCGCGTTTCGGGCTTACCGGCATGTGGTGCGCGATGGCAGTCGAGCTGTGCATCCGGGGGCTTTTGCTGCTCGTGCGCCAGAGGACATCAAAATACTACTGCGTATCCACAGACGCAAAAAGACCGTGATCGTAAGATCACGGTCTAAGACTGTCAAAAAAGCTGACGCTTTCTTGACAGAAGGGGCTACGCCTCGACTGCGCGCATAATTTGTGCGTCAAAGACGCACAAATTCCACACTTGCGAGGCGAGAGGTATTTTTCCGGTCGGCAAAGCCGCCGGATAAAATGGATTTTCATTTGATTTCGCCCTGCGGGGCGAAAAGCTCTGCATCAACGATTCTAAGGCAGCAAAGCTGCCAAGAATTCGTATGATCTACGAGGTTTTTGACGAACTGAAAAGACCGTGATCGTAAGATCACGGTCTTTTGCGATTTAGTTCTTTGCCTTGGAGGCGGCGCGCATACGTGCCGAGTGGTCGAGAATGCGCTTGCGCATGCGAAGGCTCTTGGGCGTGACTTCGAGCAGCTCGTCGTCCGCGAGATACTCCATGCATTGCTCCAGAGACAGAATCTTCGGCGGCGCAAGACGGATTGCCTCGTCCGAGCCTGCCGCGCGCATGTTGGTCAGCTGCTTTTTCTTGCAGACGTTGACGGACATGTCCTCGTTGCGGTTGCACTGACCGACGATCATGCCGGCATAGACCTCCGCGCCGGGTGCGATGAACAGTGTGCCGCGGTCCTGCACGTTGCCCAGACCGTAGGCGCAAGCCTCGCCGGTCTCAAACGCGACCAGAGACCCGGTGAGCCGGCGCTCGATGTCGCCCTTGACCGGCTCATAGGTTTCCAGCGTCGACGCCATGATGCCCTCGCCGCGCGTGTCGGTCAAAAATTCGTTGCGGTAGCCGAACAGACCTCTCGTCGGGACGAGGAATTCCAGCCGCATCCGGCTTCCGATTGGGGTCATGGAGACCAGCTCGCCCTTTCTCTGCGCCATCTTGTCGATGACCGAGCCGACGGAATTTTCAGGAACGTCGGCGACCATGCGCTCAATCGGCTCGCAGAGCTTGCCGTCAATCTCCTTGTTCAGAACGTGCGGCGTGGAGACCTGGAACTCATAGCCCTCGCGGCGCATCGTCTCGATGAGAATGGAAAGATGCATTTCGCCTCTGCCCGCGACGTTAAAGGAGTCCGTGCCGACCTCCTTGACATGCAGCGACACGTCCTTGAGAAGCTCTCTTTGCAGCCGGTCGCGCAGGTTCCGGGAGGTGACGTACTTGCCTTCGCGCCCTGCGAACGGCGAGTCGTTGATCGAGAACGTCATTTCAATCGTCGGGTCCGAGATCTTCACGAACGGCAGCGGCTCGATCTGGTCCGCCACGCACAGCGTGCGCCCGATGGTGATATCCGAAATGCCGGAGAAGGCGACGATTTCGCCCGCGCTTGCCTCAGAAATCGGGCTTTTGCCGAGACCGGTGAACTCATAGAGCGTGACGATCTTCTGCTTCTCCTTGATGGAAGGATCGTGGTAGTCGCAGACGATGACCTCCTGATTCTGCCGGACCGTGCCGCGCTCGATTCTGCCGATGCCGATTCTGCCGACGAACTCGTTGTAGTCGATCGACGAAACGAGCAGCTGCAGCGGACCTTCGCGGTCGCCCTTGGGGGGGTCAATATAGTTGACAATCGTCTCGAAAAGCGGCGTCAGGTCCGTGCCCTCTTCATCGGGGCTGTAGGACGCGATGCCGCGCCGCGCCGAGCAGAACAGCGTCGGAGACTCGAACTGCTCTTCCGTTGCGTTGAGGTCCAGCAGCAGCTCCAATACCTCGTCGATGACCTCGTGGACGCGCGCGTCCGGGCGGTCGATCTTGTTGACGACGACGATGACCTTATGACCCAGCTCCAATGCCTTCTGCAGCACGAAGCGCGTCTGGGGCATGGGACCCTCCGCCGCGTCGACCAGCAGCAGAACGCCGTCGACCATCTTCAAAATACGCTCGACCTCGCCGGAGAAGTCGGCGTGACCCGGGGTATCAACAATGTTGATCTTATAATCTTTATAGTGTACGGCGGTATTTTTCGCCAGAATCGTGATGCCGCGCTCGCGCTCAAGATCGCCGGAGTCCATGACCCGGTCTGCCACCACCTGATTTTCGCGGTAAACGCCGCCCTGCTTTAACATCTGATCGACCAGGGTCGTCTTGCCGTGGTCAACGTGCGCGATGATCGCAATGTTCCGAAGCTTGTCCTGCGTCATATCCTGCGCCCCTTTCTTATCTTCCGCAAAATAAATCTAACAAACACGTATTTTAACACAGAGAAAAAGTAATTACAAGATTTTTTCAACCAAATTTGATGGGGTTTCCGGCATTTTTTTGAAGCAGTTCGACCCATCCGCGCACGCGCGGAACACCGCCTTCATAAAATGGACGGAAGGAGGGATTTTATGAATCCGATGGACTGCAAACAGGCGCAGAATGTCTGGAGCCGCGTCATGGCGGCGCAGACCGCCGCGCTGTGTACGAATGCGGAAAAAGCGCCGGAAAAGACTGCCCGCACGCAGCAGGCGCCTGCCGTTTCCATCACCCCCGAACAGGTGATGCAGGCGATGCACGAGGAGCTTTGCGACGCGGAAACCTACCGCGGCCTTGCCGCGCGCATGTCCGGCTGCGCCAGAAAGACGCTGCTTGCCATTTCCCACGACGAGCGCTGTCACGCGAAAAAGCTGGGGGCAATCTATTTCCTGCTCACCGGCAAGAAGGCATGCCCCAAAAAGCCGGAAAACCCCTGCATCACCTGCAACGCCGAGACGCTCCGCCGGCAGTATCAGCGCGAGCTTTCCGCGCGCGAGCACTATGAAGCGCTTGCCCCCCTGTCCGGCGCGCGGGCTTGCACGATGCGCGAACTTGCGCTCGACGAGTGCCGCCACGCGCAGAGCATCTACGAGCTGCTGCAAAGCTGTCTCTGAGACAGAAACGCGGCGTCTTCCGCGGTGGTGACAGAGCGAAAAATCTGTGATATAATATGAAAAAACAGGAATCTCCGGCAGAAAAACGCGGAAGAAAGAGGATCGTATGCCCAAACGAAAGCCGAGCTTCAACACCATCTACATCTCCGAGCGCGTGCAGGAGTGCCTGTGCCCGATTGCGCGCTGCGCGCTGACGACTGTGGTCGCCCCCATGGGCTACGGCAAGACGACCGCCATCAACTGGTTTCTTGCCGAAAAGACGAAGGGCGGCAAAGCCGTTGCCATCCGGCTGAGCATTTACTCGGAAAAGCTGCCTATGCTCTGGCGCAGCGCGCAGGATGCGTTCCGGTTCGCGGGGCTGGATGTGCTCAGCGCCTTCGATTTTCCGACCGGCGAGGCTGCCGCAACGCTGGTTCTGGAGGAGCTTTGCCGCGCGTTTTCCTCCGGCAAGACGGCGTATTATCTGTTCCTCGACGATTTTCATCTGCTGCGCGACGAGCGCGCCGTGCGCTTCATCTGCCGCATCAGCGCGCGCCTGCCCGAGAATGCGCACCTGATCGTTGCCAGCCGCGACCGGTTCCTGCCCGCGGGCGAGATTGTCCGCCTGGGCGGAAATCTGCACCAGATCGGCATGGAGCACCTGCGGCTCAACCACACCGAGCTTGCCGTCTATGCCCACCGCTGCGGCGCAGAGCTTTCCGAGCAGCAGCTGGAGGCGCTTCTTCGGTCGAGCGAGGGCTGGTTCTCGGCAATCTATCTGAACCTGCGCGCGCTTTCCGAGCGCGGCAGGCTCCCAGACGCAAGCTCTGATATTTTCGAAATGTTCACCGCGGCAATGATCGACCCGCTGCCGCCGGACCGGCAGGAATTTCTGGCAGTCATGGGGCTGGCAGACGAATTTACCGCCGAGATGGCGCGCTTTGTCACCGAAAATCCGGAAACCGATGCGATCATTCAGGACCTGACGTGCCAGAACGCCTTTGTCACGCGCCTGCCGGACTCGCAGCGCTACCGGTTCCATCACATGATGAAAGAGTGCGCGCTTCGGAAATTCCGCACGCTGCCCGAGCAGTCTCAGATCTGCTACTGGAACCGCTTCGGCAGCTGGTACGGCGCGCAGGGGCAGTATCTGCACGCGCTGAGCGCTTACAGAATGTCCGGCAACAGCGACGCCGCGCTCACGATCATCGAAAAGGACGCGGGCAATCTTCTCTCGGCGCTTCACCCGGAGGAGCTGCTCGAGCGCCTGAACGCCTGCCCGGAGGAGGTTTTGACGCGCCATCCGACGGCGATTCTGGTCCTCATGCGCCGGCTTTTTACCTGGCGGCAGATTCCGAAGATGCTGCAGCTCAAGGCGCTTCTGGAGCGGGCAATTGCGGAAAGCCCCGATATGCCGGAGGAAGAACGCGGGAATTTACTTGGCGAGTGCGACCTCATCATGAGCTTTCTCATGTATAACGACATCACGAAAATGAGTGAGCTTCACCGCAGCGCCAGCCGCCAGATGTCGCGCCCTGCCGTCACCATTCAGGCGGGCTCAAGCTGGACGTTCGGGTCTCCGTCGGTTCTTATGATGTATTATCGCGCGCCCGGCGAGCTTCAAAAAGAGACGCACGAGATGCACGAGTGCATGCCGCACTATTACCGCATCACGAACGGGCACGGGCTCGGCGCGGAGCTGGTCATGGACGCGGAGGCGAGCTTCATGCAGGGAAAGCTCCGCGAGGCGGAAATCGGACTGGAAAGGGCGCGGGCGGCAATTGCCGGGAGCCGGCAGGAAAATATGGCGCTGTGCTGCGATTTTCTGGAGCTGCGGCTGCTTCGCTCCGGCGGCAGGCGCAGGCTCGATGTCAAAGCGCGCGCCGAAGCGCTTCTGGCGCGGCACGACGTGGTGCTGCTGAACATGTTTGAAAGCATCCTCGCGTATTACTACGCGCTGCTGCAGGAGGCGGAAAAAATTCCGGACGTCTTCCGGCTCCACCGCCTCGATACCGTCAACTACTTTGCCCCCGGCAAGCCTATGATGGAGCTGATTGAAAATCAGGTGTATCTGGCACAGGGCGAGTTCCCCCGCGTCATCGGGCGCAGCGAGCCGCTGCTGTCTGGCTGCGAAAGCCTTCATTACGCGCTCGTCGCGCTGCACATCCGCCTGCAGACGGCAAGCGCCTATGAGGCGCTCGGAAACCGCGCGATGGCAAGAAAGCTTCTCGTCCGCGCGCTGGAAGACGCCGAGCCGGACGGGTTTGTGCTTCCGTTTGCCGAGAACGCGCCGTATCTGATGAACCATTACAGCGCGCTTTCGCGCGAGCTGGAAACGCCCTTTGCCGCGTCCGTCTGCGAGCTTTCCGAGCGCTGGCTCTCCCGGCAGCAGACCTCCGGCAGCAGACAAGAGCCGATCGAGGCGCTGCGGGAGCTTTCCGAGCGCGAACGCTCGGTGGCGCAGCTGATGGCGCTGCGCAAGACGAACCGCGAGATTGCCGAGACGCTCTTTTTGTCCGAGGGCACCGTCAAGCAGTACATCAACCGCATCTATTCCAAGCTGCAGCTCACCGGCACCGCGCAGGAAAAGCGCCGCGCGCTGACGGCGCTGCTGCAAAAGAACTAACCGTTGGTTAATAGCGATTTTTCCCCAGCCACCGTACAGTAAATCTGTACGGTGGCTTTTTGCCATCAGACCGGAAAAGGAGGGACACGAAGAAGATGTATCGGAAGTACATACAGGCTGTCGAGCCGCTGGACGACCATGTTTTGCTGATCGATTTTACCTCCGGCAGCCGTCTGCTGCTGGACATGAAGCCGTATCTGGATTTCATCCGCTTCCGTTCGCTCGTGCGCCCGGAGGTCTGGAGCAGTGCAGAAACCAACGGCGTCTTTGTCCGCTTCGGGTCCGTAGAGCTGAGCCACGACGAGCTGATGGCGATGGCTGAGCAGGGACCGCGCGCATTCTGACGGTTTGGGGGGAACCGCGGGCGGGCAGCTGCTGCCCATGATATCGCAAGCGCGCCATCCGGAGCGGGCAAAGACGAGCCGCACATCAAAACAAACGATCCTGCCCGCGCGGGCGGAAAAGGAGGAACCATGAAAAAGCTTTGGGGCTTTGTGAATCTTGTAGGTCTGCTCATCGCTGCTGCCGGATTTATTACCCATTCGGCGGTGCTGATTGTGCTGGGGATTACGGTCTGCCTGCTCGGCGAGTGGCAGAAAAGCCGCGTATCAAAGGCGCAGCGCGCGCAGGCGCAGACCAGCGCCATCCGTCCGGCGCTTGCCGATGTCTTTGACAGCGCAGACTACCAGCCGGACGAGCGTCTGAGCGGGCTGGATATCGATCCCATGCAGCTGCTTCTGCATCAGGACTATCACTATGTCGACGGCTGCGACAAAATTACGGCGACCTATCACGGCGTTTCTGTTCTGCTCGGAAATGTCCGGCTGATGGATACGGATGTCTTCCGCGACGAAGAGAGCGGCATGGAACGCAAGACGGAAAAAGAAGTCTGGCAGGGATTGATGCTGACGTGCAAGGTCGGACACAGCTTCCCCATTGGGTTTGCCATCGCGCCGCGCGGCAAGATCGACGGGCTGCTGCGCTATGCCGACGTCAAAACAGGAAACGAAACCTTCGACAAGCGCTTCACAGTCAAAACCGACAACGGCGATGCCGCGTTACTCACGCTCACGCCCCGCATGCAGGAGAAAATCCTTGCCGCCGCAAGCGTCAGCCCTGGACCGCTGTTCGTCACCTTCTGCCAGGACGGCAGAGTCTCCGCCGCCGTGCGCACCACCGGAAGAAACTTCTTCGTGCCGGAAAAGGCAGGCGCAGAGGGCGCCCGCGCGCGTCTGACGGAAAATCTTCGAAAGATCCTTGCCATCGTCGACGAGGCGAACCCCGTCGCCGCCGCGCCCGCGCAGGAAGGAGAAGCGTAATATGCCGCTCTGGCTTGCCTGCGTGCTGCTGGTGCTGGACCTCGCCGCGCTGGTCTATTTCCGCCGGCATCTGCGCCAGAAGAAAACGATGCGCGTGATTGCCACGTGCGTGTGCGGTCTTCTTGCCGCGCTGCTGCTGCTCTACCTCGCGCTTGCTGCAATGCTCCTGTTCGCCGCTTCGCAAAACTGAACATAAAAATCGCCCGCCGGTTATGTGTTGTAACCGGCGGGCGACTTTGTCTGTCAGAAAGGCATAAGCCTTTTGATGCATCAGCTTTCCATCTGCCGTCCCAGGAAACCTGCGACGGTCTGCACGAGCTTCTGTTCGGCGTCTCCGAGCGGCTCGTCCTGCTCTTCGAGCAGCAGCATCACGCAGCCCATCAGATCGCCCTCGGACAGAATCGGTGCGCTCACGCCGAGATAATACCGCTCCGAGCTGTCCGTCGGATGCAGCTTTGCCTGCCCCGGCTGATAGCGGTAAAATTTCCGCGATTCCATCAGCTGCTCGAGCTCCTGCGAGCAGTGCTTGTCCATCAGCTCGCGCCGCTGCACACCATAGGCGGCAATCATCGTGTCGCGGTCGCAGACGGCAGCGATATGCCCGGTGTTTTTCCCAATCGACTCGCAGATCTGACCCGCGAAATCCGTCAGGTCTCCCATCGGGGAATACTTCTTGAAAATGACCTCTCCGTCCTTCTCCGTATAAATCTCCAACGGGTCGCCCTCGCGGATGCGAAGGGTGCGGCGGATTTCCTTCGGAATGACCACACGCCCGAGGTCGTCAATGCGGCGAACAATGCCAGTTGCTTTCATATCGAAATCTCCCTTGTCTGTTAAATACTACAAAGCTATTGTTTGCCGCAGACGGGAGATTATGCACGAGCTTGCGTTTGCGCAAATCGCGTCGCTGCGCTATAATAGAAATACAAAAATATTTGCAAAAAAAGAAAAGGTGGGGAAGAGAGATGGCGGTTGGCTGTAAAATTATCCGGGATTTTCCGCGACCGGCGCGGGAGCTTGTAGAGCGGTTCCGGGGCGTGGCGACCTCGAATCTTGTCGACGTGATGGGAAGCTGCGCGGCGATCGACGGCGCGCTTGCGCCCATCGGGCGTGGGAGGCTGCTGGGCACGGCGTTTCCGGTGCGTCTGCCGCAGGGCGACAATCTGATGCTTCACGCGGCAATCGATCTGGCGCAGCCGGGCGATGTGCTTGTGATTGATGCCGGCGGTTTTTCGGAGCGTGCCGTTCTCGGCGGGCTGATGGCAAGCTACTGCAAAACGCGCGGCATCCGGGGCATCGTCTGCGACGGTGCAATTCGCGACCGGGGCGCACTTGCGCAGATGGAAGATTTTCCGGTCTATGCGCGCAGCGTGACGCCGAACGGTCCGACGAAAGCAGGACCTGGCGAAATTGGCGGTCCGGTCGTCGTGGGCGGAAGGTCGGTGCGGCCCGGCGATATCGTCGCCGCAGACGAAGACGGCGTGGTCGTGGTTCCGATGGAACGCGCGGACGCAGTTGCGGACGCAGCGCATGCTTTGCAGGAAAAGGAGGAAAAAATCCTGCATCGTATCCTGCAGGACGGCGTGTTTGACCGTCCGTGGCTGAACGCGCAGCTGCAAGCGCTCGGCTGCGCGCCTTCCAAGGGCTGATATTTTCCATACATCGTACATACAGCTGCCCGGTTCAGGCTTTTCCTGAACCGGGCAGCTTTTTCTGTTTTTTATTCGCCGGGGTGACTGGAAACGACCTTGCCGATGTTCCAGACAAACGCGGCGCGCTTTGCGGCGTCCAGCCGCTCTTCGGGGCTGTGGTAGTCGACTTGCGCCGTGTGTGCGCCGCAGTCGCAGCACGTCACGTAAACGCACCAGCCGCCCTCGTCTTCGATCACGCCGTCGCCCCCGCAGTGCGGGCACGCCTGCAGCTCAATATCCTTTACTTCCATCTTGCTTCTCCTAACTCCGCCGCGCCGCGCGCGGCTGTTTTACCTGATTCTACCGCAAAGAGACCGGCAAATCAACCTAAAAAAGAATGAGCGAGAAATAGCGGGTTTTCCCGTCGTTTTCCCAGCACTTCATGCCGACAAAGTCTGCCATCTTCTGCGCATTCACGCAGTAAGCCGACATGCACGACGCCGTCTTCCAGGGACCGGCGCCCATCATGAGCGTGTCGGTTACGCCGCTTTCGTGCATGCGCGCAAGAAGCTGCTCGGTCAGCTCGTTCTGGTGCCGCTTGTCCGCTTTCTGCTCCTGTTTGTCCATGGGGTCTTTTGGCGTATGCTCGATCATGAGAACGAGCGCCGTTTCGTGCTGCCGGACGCGCGCCGTCATTTCCTCCACCGTGCCGCTTGCGGGCGGACATGCAGGCAGGACATTATAGTTGCCGCACAGGTTTTCCTCGCAGAACATGCGGTATTCCGGCACGATCACCAGCTCGGATACCGGCATCAGCGCCGCCTGTGTAAAGCCGAGCACCTTCGCTTCTTTGACGTAATCCATAAAAACGCCTCCCGACGCTTGAAATTTCTGCTTCCTTATTTTAGACCAGTTTGCGTGCAATATCAAGCAAAAACGAAAAAAAGCGGCCCGGAAAATCCGGACCGCTTCCCAAAAGCAGGATTCTGACGGTTTACTTGGCAAAGACCTTCTTGAGTCTTGCAAAGCGGGGCAGACCGTCTTCCTTTTCGAGCTTCGTCTCGCCCTGGATGAGCGGCAGAGCATACTTCGCGAACTCTTCGGTGACGTTGTTGCCCTCGGCGTTGATCCACTCGCGCGGGAACTTCTTTTCAAAGTTCGCGCAGTCGGACAGGTCAAACAGCTTCATCTCGCACTTGTAGCCGTTCGTGCGGTCGCAGGCGAAGCCGACCATCTTGTCGGTCGTGCCCTTGAGCATTTCCTCGACCGCAGTCTTGCCGGCGCAGAACGCCTCGTCGATGTCGGTCTGGGACGCACAGTGCGCGGCGCAGCGCTGCAGCAGCGACAGCTCGATGCCGCGGACCTTCGCGCCGGTCTTTTCCTTCAGGACGTTGGCAAGAAGCGCTGCCAGACCGCCGAGCTGGGCATGACCGAAGCCGTCGGTGCCGGAGGTCTTCGCCTCGGAGACGAACTTGCCGTCGGCATAGTGGATGCCCTCGGAGACGGCGACGATGCAGCTGCCGTTTTTCTTGTAGCAGGCGGAAACGTCGGCAATGAACTTGTCCATGTCGAAGTCAACCTCGGGCAGGTAGATAAAGTCGCAGCAGGGCTCTTTCGTGTTGGGAAGGGACGCGGCGGCAGTCAGCCAGCCGGCATGACGGCCCATGCACTCGATGACGGTGATCTGACCGACGTTATACACGCGCGCGTCGCGGGCAATTTCCATGACGGAGGTCGCGATATATTTTGCAGCCGAGGCAAAGCCCGGGCAGTGGTCGGTGCCGAAGAGGTCATTGTCGATGGTCTTGGGCACGCCCATGACGCGGCACTCGTAGCCAACCTTCTTCATATACTTCGAGATCTTGTTGCAGGTGTCCATGGAGTCGTTGCCGCCGTTGTAGCAGAAGTAGCGCACGTCGTACTTCTTGAAGATTTCGAGAATGCGCTTGTAGTCGGTGTCGTCGACGTCGGGGTCGGCAATCTTATAGCGGCAGGAGCCGAGCGCGGAAGAAGGCGTATAGGGCAGGCGGTCGAGCTCTGCGCGGTCTTCTTCATCCATGCACAGAAGCTGATCGTCCAGAACGCCCTTGATGCCGTGGTATGCGCCGTAGACCTTCGTGATGCACTCTGCATCGAGCGCAGTGCGGATGACGCCGTAGGCACTGGAATTGATAACCGGCGACGGACCGCCGGACTGACCGATGATCAAGGAACCTTTCAACATAAAATCAATCCTCCTGAAAATGATAGGTTAGCCTTCAAATCAAATTAACCAAAAAGAATATAACACGAAAGCAGGAAATTGTAAATTCATCTATTGCATAAATTCTGTTGTTTTGGTAAAATTCTTTTTGGAAATTGTAGCTTAACACAATATATTTTATTCTGTATCATAAAAAAGGAGAGATGTATCATGGCATTGGTAACTTCTACCGAAATGTTCAAGAAGGCATACGACGGCGGCTACGCCATCGGCGCTTTCAACGTCAACAACATGGAAATCGTCCAGGGCATCACCGAGGCGTGCAAGGAAGAGCATGCGCCTGTGATTCTGCAGGTTTCCAAGGGCGCGCGCGCCTATGCAAACCACACCTACCTCGTCAAGCTCGTCGAGGCGGCTGTCATTGAGTGCCCCGAGATCCCCATCGTTCTGCATCTGGACCATGGTCCCGACTTTGAGACCTGCAAGGCTTGCATCGACGGCGGCTTTACCTCCGTCATGATCGACGCTTCCTCCAAGCCCTTTGCCGAGAACATCGAGATCACCAAGAAGGTTGTCGAGTACGCGCATGACCACGGCGTCGTCGTTGAAGCAGAGCTCGGCACCCTCGCCGGCATTGAAGACGAGGTCAAGGTCGCCGCGCACGAGGCTTCCTACACGCACCCCGAAGAGGTTGAGGAGTTTGTCACCAAGACCGGCTGCGACTCGCTTGCCATTGCCATTGGCACCAGCCACGGCGCATACAAGTTCAAGCCCGAGCAGTGCACCCGCAACGAGCAGGGCATCCT
>CEAB01061605.1_pt1 | contig 26738 bp, 24 predicted proteins | sample 557651 | NCBI WGS metagenome assembly CEAB01 (sample SAMEA3182046, study PRJEB8094) | gut metagenome | biome: human; feature: gut; material: Stool; isolation source: human stools | place: Canada | collected 2011-11-15
GGGGAGGAGGCGGTGAGGATGGGGGTGGTGATCTCAAGGAAATCGTGCTCCATCATCGCCTTGCGCAGAGCGGCGACGACGTTGCAGCGCAGAATGATATTCTTCTTGACCGCGGGGTTTCTCAGGTCGAGGTAGCGGTACTTCAGGCGCATCGTTTCGTCCGCGTCGCGGCTGCGGTTTATTTCAAACGGCAGCTCATTGTAGCGGCAGCGACCGAGTACCTCGATCTTCTCGGGCACTATCTCAATGTCGCCGGTGGCTATCTTCGGGTTTTTGCTCGCGCGCTCGCGCACGGTGCCCTCGACGGAGATGGTGCTCTCCTTGTTTATGCTCTTTATGACCTTCATCATATCCTCGGTCTCAACAACGACCTGAGTCGTGCCGTAAAAATCGCGAACTATGACAAATGCAAAATTCTGGCCTACCTCGCGGACGTTTTCCATCCAACCGACGAGCTTGACCTTTTCTCCGACGTTTTCCGCACGGAGCTGGTTGCAGGTATGGGTTCTTGACTGTGTCATTTCTTCATCCTCCATTATTCTTTGATGACCGCGGCCTTTGCGCGCTCATCCATAGCGGTCTTAATAAGCTCTGCTGCCTGTGCAAAGCCGAGCTTCTGCTGCTCGCCGGTGGTCATGTTCTTGACCGCGACGACGTTTTCGGCGATCTCATCGTCGCCGATTAGGATAACGTAGGGAATACCGAGCTTGTCGGCATAGCTCATCTTCGCCTTGAACTTCTTCTGCTCGCAGTAAAGCTGAGTGCGCACTCCCGCATCGCGCAGCGCGGTCGCGGCGGCGATGGAATAGCCGAGGTTCTCGGACATGGGGATAACGAGCGCATCCGCGGGTGCGGACACCGTTTCGTCCGAGAGCATCCCCTGCTCGTTGAGAACGTAGAAAAGTCTTGTAAGACCAATGGAAATGCCGACGCCGGGCAGCTTTTTATCGGTGTAATATCCGGCGAGATCGTCGTATCTGCCGCCGGAGCACACGGAGCCTATCTCCGGGTGCGAGAGCATCTCGGTCTCGTAGACCGTGCCCGTGTAATAGTCAAGACCGCGGGCTATCGAGAGGTCTATTGCGAAGTTCTCCTCCGGAACGCCGAAATCGGCAAGGTATTTAACGACCGTCTTGAGCTCCTCAAGGCCCTCGTCAAACAGCTCGTCCATGCCCTTAAAGCGCTCAAGGCCGGCAATGACCTGCTCGTTCGTGCCGCTTATGGCCATGAAATCCATGACGTCGTCCGCCTTGTGGGAGAACATATGCAGCTCGTCCATGAGGATGCGGCGAACATTATTTGCGCCTATCTTGTCGAGCTTATCGACCACGCGCATGATATCGCCCGCTTTTTCGCTCATGCCGGCAAGACTGTAAAAGCCGTTTAAGAGCTTGCGGTTATTGACCTTTATCTTAAAGCCCTTGAGTCCGAGCGCGGTGAAGGTGCGGTAGATTATCGCGGGTATCTCCGCCTCGTTTATGATGTCGAGCTTGCCGTCGCCGATGATGTCGATATCGGCCTGATAAAACTCGCGGAAGCGGCCGCGCTGTGCTCTCTCGCCGCGGTAGACCTTGCCGATCTGATAGCGGCGGAAGGGGAAAGTCAGGCTGCCGTAGTTTGCCGCGACGAATTTCGCAAGCGGAACGGTCAGGTCAAAGCGCAGCGCAAGGTCGCTGTCGCCCTTATTAAATCTGTATATCTGCTTTTCGGTCTCGCCGCCGCCCTTTGCAAGCAGCACCTCCGCCGACTCGATTATCGGGGTGTCCAGCGGGGCGAAGCCGTAAACGGAATAGCTCCTTCTGAGCGTTTCCATCATCTTTTCCATCTTCATCTGCTCTGCCGGAAGCAGCTCCATAAAGCCCGACAGAGTTCTCGGCGCAACTTTTGCCATACTGTTCTTTATCCTTTCAATCACTAAATGCTGCTATCACAAAAGCGATAACAGCATTTGAATTCATTTTGCCTGTGACATGCTTATCTGCGCTTGGGGTTAACTATATTGCGCCAGTCAAGATCGCCGCGGCGCAGTCCCTGCACGAGCACCTCCGCGGTTGCGGCGTTGGTCGCAAACGGGATCTGATACTGATCGCACAGACGCTCTATCTTATTTATATCATCAAAGCCGCCGGGGTTGGACGGATCGCAGAAAAACAGCACGAGGTCTATTTCGTTATAGGATATTCTCGCGCCTATCTGCTGTGCGCCGCCCTGGTCGGCATGGAGATACAGCGTTACCGGAAGCCCCGTTGCCTCAGACACGAGCTTTCCCGTCGTATTCGTTGCACAGACCGAATGCTCCGCCAAAATGCCGCAGTATGCTATGCAAAACTGCACCATAAGCTCCTTTTTCCTGTCATGTGCCATGAGTGCGATGTTCATACGCTTCTCTCATTCCTCTCGATCATAATTCTGATTATATCTGATTATATACAAAACATTGCATTCTTTCAACGGCTTTTTTGACAAAAATCGCAGTTTTTTGTCACTGAAGCAGTTTGCCCTCGGTGTCGGTCACGTCGGTGGCGGACTTGAGGCTGAAATACGCCTGAAGAATCTCCTTGGCTATGGGCGCGCAGTTTGCGCCCGCGCCGCCGCGCTCGACGACGATTGCTATCGCAATCTCGGGATCCTCAAACGGAGCGTAGCAGATGAAAATACCGTCGTTCGTGACGTATTCGCCCTTCTGCGCCGTGCCGGTCTTTGCCGCAACGGTCGTCATCGTGTAGCTCGACAGTGAATCCTTTGCGACAAGGCGCATACCCTCGTGGATCGCATCCCAGTTATACTGCGGGCTTTCGACCTTACTGAGCACCTCATCCTCGCGCTCGTAGACGTTCTCGCCGTAGTTAAAGCTGCGCACGGACTTGAGAATGGATGCGCTGTGACGGGTACCGCCGTTTGCGACCGCCGCACAGTATTCCGCAAGCTGGATCGGGGTAAACAGGCTGTCGGACTGACCGATGGCGGCCTGCATGGTGTGACCGATAGACCACGTTTCGCCCGTGAGCTCTTCATGGTTTTTGCTGTTTGCCATATTGCCCTTGCTCTCGGGCAGCTCTATTCCGGTGTACTCGCCGAGACCGAGCTCGGAGGCGTATTTATCGAGCTTGTCGATGCCGAGGTCATGGCCGGAGGAGTAGAAGAATATGTTGCACGAATTCTGAATCGCGCCGACGATGTTCAGATGCCCGTGCATGAGCTTCTGATTGTTCTGCGTATAGATCCAGCAGTAGGGCGCATAGCCGTACTCGGCATAGCGGGTGTACTGGCCGCGGCACTCTATGGTGGTCGTCGTGTTTATAATGCCCTCCGTGAGAGCAGCGATGGCAGTGCATGGCTTGAAGGTCGAGCCGGGCGCATAGGTGCCCAGCAGTGTGCGGTTATAAAGCGGAGCGTTCGCCGCCGTGGATATCTCCTTGTATTTTTCAAACAGCTCCGACGGGTCGTAGGTCGGCCAGCTCGCAAGCGAAAGCGGCTCGCCCGTCTTGACGTTCACGACCGCGACCGCCGCGCCGGTTATATCGTCCTGCTTTTCCTTATAGGTGCCGTTGGCGATCTGATCCTGCTTTTTCGCCTCGAGCTTTGCCGTTATGGCCTCCACGCCGTTTTCAAGCGCAAGCTCACTTGCCTCCTGAAGGGCGATGTCTATCGTCAGGTACACGTTGTTGCCCGGCTGCGGCTCTTTGATATATTCCTTGCTGATGACCGTACCGTCGGCAGCCGAGGTCGTGCGAACCGTGCCGTTGGTGCCGTGCAGGTACTTTTCAAAGGCAAGCTCCGCGCCGTCCTTACCGACCGTGGCATCGGCGGAGTAGCCCTGATCCTTATATTTTGCATAGTCGCTGTCGCTCATTGCACCGGTGTAGCCGAGGATATGCGCAGCGGCAGCGGTGGCGTATTCTCGCACGTAGGATTCCTTGATGTTGATACCCTCGATGTTATTCTCTCGCAGCGTTGCGATGAGCTTCATGTCCGCATCCTCGACGAAGATGTAGTCGGAGGTATTTATAAGATAGCGCACGTTGACGGCATAGCGCACGCCGGCGATTATTCTCGCCTCCTCGGCGCTGTAGTTGCTGTCGATCTTATACCTGTCGCGCATACTTGACAGCAGCTCGACGGCGCTCGCGTTTTCGGGCACGTCATTCTGCTTCATATATGCGTCAAGGCGCGCCTGATCCTGATCGGTCACGTTTTCAAACTCAAAGGGCGGCGTCTTGGTTATGGGAAGATCGTCGATGTAATCGTCGCCGTATTCGCGGATCATCTTGACGAGCTTCAAGATGGTCGCGTTGGAGTCAACGCTGCCGTCGTTTGGGAAAAGCTCGTCGGTGTTTATCGTAAGGTTATAGCAGGACTTGTTCGTGACGAGAACTCTGCCGTAGCGGTCAAGGATATTGCCGCGTGCTGCCGTGACGGTGCTTGTCGTCACCATGTTGTTGCGGCTTTCCTCGTAATACTTCTCGCCCTCGATTATTTGCAGCTTATACAGCGCAACGAAGTACACCGTAAGCAGCACCGCAAACACGGCGGCAAGCCCTATAAGTCTCTGTTTCTTTATCAGGTTCATAGAATTTCCTCATAAATTGCGTGGGGTTATCGGTTGAGTACGGCTCCTTGCTTAAACGGCAGGTAAATAAGCGCCGTCGGAGGTATCGACAAAAACGTCTGCAAAAGGACGGTCAAAACAGCCGGAACGAGTTCCGTCGTGCCCGTCACCATCGCGTGCAGCATTTGGACGATCCCGCACAGGAGTATCGCCGTCATGCTGAATATCATAAACGCGAAAAAGCTCTTGTTTATATAAAACTCGGACGCAAAGCCCGCTCCGAAGCCGATTATCGGGAACAGCAGCGTAAACAGCACCGTCGTTTCCGAAAGCGCCATATCCGTGAACAGCCCCAAAAAGATGCCGAACACGGCTCCGCGCACTCCGCCGAGATACAGCCCCGCGGCTACCGCAGCCGCCGGAATGACAAAGCCCTTCGCGCCGAGGATGCTTACCCTCGAAAACAGCAGGCTTTGCAGCAGCATGACCAAAAGCATATAAACCGCGTATTTGAAGATCACGCGGATCTTTTTCCATTCAAATATCTCTAAAAGTCTGTTGAGCAATTATTCCACCACTTCAAAGTCTTTTACAACGAAAACCTGAACGAGCGCATTGAGGTCGCAGCCGGGCTTGACCTCGCCGTAGGCTATCTGACCGCCCGCCTCGGTCTTGACGGCGCTTACCGTGCCGATGACGAGACCCTGCGGGAAGGCGCCGCCCGAGCCGGAGGTCATGACCGTGTCACCGGTAAAGACCTGCGCACCGTCTGCAAGATAGCTGAGCTTTACGCAGCCCTCCTGCATCATGGCAAAGTCGCCAACAAGAAGTCCCGAGGCGCCGTTTTCGGAAACGAGCGCGCCGATATTCGTGTTGAGGTCAATGACCGTCGCAACCGTCGCCCATGTCTTGCCGACCTCGGTCACCTGACCGACCATGACGCCGTATTCCGTGATGACACAGTCGCCCACGGCGATATCGGCATTCGTGCCCTTGCTTATCGTGAACGAATGCGCCCAGTTGGAGGTCGTCCAGGCGATGACCTTTGCCGACTCAAGCGTCATGTCGCTGTGCTTTTCCTTAAACTCAAGCAGCGTGCGGAGCTTTTCGTTCTCCTCGACGGCGGCCTGTCCGTTTCTCGCCTGCTCCTGAGCCTCGGTGAGCTCTGCGCGCAGACGCTCGTTTTCGGCAATAAGCTGGTCATATTCGTACAGGTAGCCGTATATGCCCTCGAGCCACTCGGCAACGGAGCTGACCATACGCTGCACCGGAGCCTTCATCGTGCCGGAGACGTTCTGGAACAGCCCGGCGTTGCCCTTGAGCAGGTAAGACGACGCACCCGCAACGAGTGCGATGACCAAAACGATGACTCCGAGCTTTATTCCGTTTTTCTTAAGATAATTCTTTACGTTCAAAAAAGCTGCACCCCTATCTGCTCAAGCATTTGACCGAGCGCGCAAAGCGGCAGACCCATGACGTTGAAGTAATCTCCCTCTATACGGCGCACCATCATCGCCGCTCTGCCCTGGATCCCGTATGCTCCCGCCTTGTCCATCGGCTCTCCCGTCTTGACGTAGGCGCGGATTTCCGTTTCGCTGAGATCACGGAAGAACACCTTCGTGCACTCGCTGCGGCACACGGTCTTTTCGCCGCATATGAGCGTGACGCCCGTATAGACCTCGTGGCTGCTGCCCGAAAGCAGGGCGAGCATTTTCTCAGCCTGTGCCTCGCTGCGGGGCTTTCCGAGGATGCGGGAATCTGCCCAGACTATCGTGTCCGCCGCGATTATGAGTGCCTCGGGATACACCTGCGCGACCTCACGCGCCTTCGCAAGCGAGAGCGCCTTGACCGTTTCATCGGGACCCATACCCTGCGGAGGGCACTCCTCGCCCTTGGCAGGACATATCGTAAACTCAAGCCCCAGCGTCTCAAGCAGCTCTTTTCGTCTGGGCGAGCCGGAAGCGAGCACTATATCCATTATCAGTCAACTCCTCTGTAATACAATCCGCGGGTGAGGTCGTTGGGCTGATAATCCCCCTCGCCCTTGTATCTTTTTGCCACCTGAACGCATTCTCGTGCGCCCTCGGTGGTGAACATCAGTCTTATGCCCCAAAGCCCCGCAGAGCACATTTCGTCGTTTTTATCCGCCATGAACAGCTTGCGGGAGTTATAGATGACGTTTCTGTGGTCATACTCGCGCACGACCGGGAACACCGAGCCCATGCGGTCGGAAAGCGACGCCGGAGTCTGGCACGAGCAGGAGCCGAGGCTGTGGCTTATGACGCACTGGTCCGACACCATGAGCGGCAGACGTCCGTAGGCGATGAGCTCCGTATCGACGCTCTTTGCCATATCGCGCACCTGCGCAAGGCGCAGCTCAAACGACGCTGTCGCCGAGAGAAAGCCCATCTTCTGTATCATTTCCAGCGTGAACGAATTAAACACGTTCATGCCGAAGTCGGCGCGTATCTTCATGCCCGCCTTGCGTGCAAGAACGATATGACCGAGGTTTCCGACAAGAGCCTCGTTCACACCGCGGTCAAACAGCTCGCGCAGCATCTTGAAAACGGGCTGCACCTGATCGTCCGTCACGACCCTCGGCAGCACCGCAACGGGAGTTGCGCCGCGCTTTATGAATGCGTCAAGGAGATCGAAATTCTCGTGCATGACGCCCACGGGAACGTAAATATAATCCGGTCTCGTGTCGGCAAGCTCCTCGGAAAGCTGCTCGGGCGTGCGCACCTGATATATCATGACGGGGTCCGTCACAGGTGCGGACGACTGCGGCATTGCCGGCATCGGCAGGCTGCGGCGCTCGGGCGCCTCGGCGCGCTTATCGTTAAGCTCCGTTATGAGCTTTCTTCTCAGCTCGTTTATCTGCGCCGCGGAGAGGAAAACTCCCGGCTGGATGCGGCTGCGCGACTCGACCGCGTAGTACGGCGTGCCGCCCGTTTTGCTCATTCTGTCGTTGAGGTCCTGCTCGGTTATGGCCTGGCGTATCGCCTTCTGCGGCTCCGAGCCGAAGGTCACGACCTTGTTTCCGTCGCCGTCCACGGCAGCGGCCTTCACGGCTTCACCCGAGTTTACAACGGTGTAAAACTTAATGGGAACGCGGTGCTCCTCGCGGCCGACATACTCCTTTCGCGCCTCGTCAAAGAGCTTTTCGTCGCTGCGGGTATCCTCTTTTCTGACGCCGAACATATCCTTATGATCGCCGTCGAAATAGCCATTGGTGAAACCGTCGCGCGAGAACACGCTCACGAGAGTCTGCATCTCGTCGTCGGTAGGACGGCGGTGCTCCTTTATGATCTTGGAGTATATCCCCGTGACTATGCCCGTGTATTCCGGACGCTTCATGCGCCCTTCGATTTTCGCGCAGGCAACTCCCGCATCGGAAAGCTCGATAAGGCGGTCGGCAAGGCAGTTATCCTTGAGTGAGAGCGGGTGGCTGTCCTCAAGTCTGCCGCCCATGGTGTATTCCATGCGGCAGGGCTGCGCGCACATACCGCGGTTTCCGCTGCGGCGGCCTATGAGCGAGGACATATAGCACTGTCCGGAATGGCAGAAGCACAGCGCACCGTGGACGAACACCTCCGTCTCGATGGGCGAATGCTTGGTGATGAACTTTATCTGCTCGAAGCTGAGCTCGCGCGCAAGCACGGCGCGGGTCAGTCCCATCTCCGCGGCAGCCTCCGCTCCTGCGAGGTTATGAATACTCATCTGCGTGCTCGCATGAAGCGGGATATCAGGCACGGTCCTTTTGAGGACCGAGAGAAGCCCCAGATCCTGCACGAGTATCGCGTCCGCGCCGACGTCGGAAATAAACCGCGCAAGATCGGCGGCGCGCTGCATTTCCCTATCGCTCACGAGTGTGTTCATCGTGACGTACACCTTGCAGCCTCGCACGCGGCAATAGCGCACGGCCTTTTCAAATTCCTCGTCTGTGAAGTTTTTCGCACCGCGGCGGGCGTTAAAGGTTCCGAGTCCCATATACACCGCGTCCGCGCCGTTTTGCACCGCGGCAACAACGGCTTCCGGCGAACCGGCGGGAGAGAGCAGCTCAAGCATATCCATACCTCTGGCATTTTATCTTATTTGTAATAAGGAATTATACCACAAACAATGCTATTGCTACAAGTTAATTTTAATGATATAATTATTCGCGTTAAAGTTGATTGTGTAAACTTTGAATGAACACGGGAAATTCGGAGAAAAGGCATGGATAATGCAGTGCAAAATTCAATACCGCGCGGCATGGCGGACAGTCTCATCGCCGCGCACGACGGCGACGTTGCGCTGCTGTATATTTGGCTGAGCCGAAACGGTGCGCTCGATGCGGACAAGGCCGCGCGTGAGCTGTGCCGCACGGAGGGCGAAATTAAAAACGCCTACGAAAAGCTCATGCGCCTTATCCCCGCAGCCGGTGCAAAGCCGGTGCAGTCAGAGCCGGAAAAGGAAAAAAAGCTTCCTCCGCCGGAGGAGCTTCCCGAGTACACCTCGGAGGATATCGTCCGCCGCTCCAAGGAGGACAGCGGCTTTCAGGCCGTCGTGTCGCAGGCGCAGAGCAAGCTCGGCAGGACGCTCTCAACAGCGGATATGAAGACGCTTTTCGGCATTTATGACTATCTCTCCCTGCCCGCGGACGTCATATTCATGCTCATAAGCTACTGCATCGACGTCTTCCGCGAAAAGTACGGCATGGGGCGTCTTCCATCGATGCGCAGCATCGAAAAGGAAGCCTATTCATGGGCGAACAAGGAGATAATCACCATCGAGCAGGCCGACGAATACATCCGCGCGGCCGCGGAAAAGCGCTCAAGGGCGGGCGAACTGAAGCTTGCGATGGGCATCGGCAGCAGAGTGCTGACTCCGACCGAGCGCAAGTACATCACCTCATGGTTCGACATGGGCTTTGATAACGAGGCTATCCTCATCGCCTACGACCGCACCGTTACAAACACGGGCGCGCTCAAATGGGGATACATGAACAAGATAATGCTCTCATGGCAGAGTAAGGGCATTCGCACGGCAGCCGACGTCAGGGAGCGCGACAGCCGCTCCCCCGCTCCGGCGAAGGCCGAAAATCAGCATCGCAGCAGCTTTTCGAGCGAGGAGCTCGACCGGCTGCGCTCAATCTACGAAAAGGTTAAAAACGGTTAAGCAATGGACGGAAAGATTCTCGCAAAGGCAAGAGAACAGCTTGCCCGCACGCACGAGCGGAACGTCGCCGAGCATTTCGTCAGGCAGGACAGGATATATTCCCGCATCCCCGAAATAAGGCGCATTGACGAGCGTCTGCGCAGCCAGATGTCCGAGCTCGTGGGGCTGACGATAAAGCGGCAGGGCGATATAGCCGAGGCCGTCGCGCGGCTTGAGAAGGAAAGCCTTGCGCTTCAGGCGCGCAGGGCGGAATTGCTGTGCGAATACGGCTACCCCGCCGACTATCTCGACGATATTTACAATTGCAAGGAATGTAAGGACACGGGCTTTATCGGAAGCAAAATGTGCCGTTGTCTTCACGAGGCGTATAACCGCGCCCTCACCTCGGAGCTGAGCACGCTTTTAAAGACCAGCGACGAGTGCTTTGAGAACTTTGACCTCAGCCTTTACGGTGAGGCGCGTGTGGGCATGATCTCCGTTTTCGAGACCTGCCGCGAATATGCACACAGCTTTTCCGAGCGCTCGATGAATCTGCTGTTTCAGGGCGACACGGGGCTGGGCAAGACCTTCCTTTCCGCCTGCATCGCCCGCGTGGTCGCGGAAAACGGACACTCGGTGTGCTACGACACGGCCGCCTCGGCGCTTGAGGCGTTCGAGCTCAGGAAATTTTCGCGCGACCCCGAGGCTGCGGAAAAGGCCGCCGTCAGGGTCGAGCGTATGCTCGACTGCGAGCTCATGATCCTCGACGATCTCGGCACGGAGATGCTCACGCAGATAAGCATTTCCGCTCTGTACACGCTCATAAACACCCGCCTTGTCAACTGCAGAAAGACCATCATCAGCACTAACCTCACCGACGCCGAAATGGCGCGGCGCTACACTCCGCAGATATGCTCGAGGATAGACGGCGAGTTTACAAAACTCCCGTTTTTGGGAAACGATATACGCAAGCTTAAAAAGGAGATGTAGGAGAATGGATCAGCACGAGATAACCCGGGAAATACCCCTTCTGGACGAAAACGGAGAGCTCACGGAGCGCGGCTACGCAAAAAAGCTGCTGCCTGTATACAGGCGCGCGGACATCAAGGCAAGCCCCATGCGGATAAAGGAATGGGACTACTACCTCATAAATAACGGCCGCTTCGCCCTTGCGCTCACCATCGACGACAACGGCTACATGGGTCTTGACTCGATAAGCCTGCTCAACTTCGAGGAGGGCTGGGAGATAACCACGAGCCCCATGTGCTTCATGCCGCTGGGTAAGCGCAAGCTCCCCGAAACGAGCAAAACAGGCGACACGACCGCCATCGGCAAAAATTACAGCATCTATTTTAAAAACGACGGCTCCGGTGTGCGCACGCTCATAGCGCAGATGAAAAAGTTCGGCCCCGCAGGCTCACTGTACGCAAAGGTCGAGCTGTTTGACGAGCCGGAGGAGAGCATGGTCATCGCCACACCCTTTGATAAGCCCGGACATTTTTACTACAACCAGAAGATAAACTGCATGCGTGCCCGCGGTGAGGTCACCTACGACGGCAGGACTTACGTCTTTGACCCGGAGGATAGCTTCGCGGTGCTCGACTGGGGACGCGGTGTGTGGACGTATAAAAACACTTGGTACTGGGGCTCCGCCTCCGGTGCCGTGGACGGAGTGCGCTTCGGCTGGAACATCGGCTACGGCTTCGGCGACACCTCCGCCGCGAGCGAAAATATGCTCTTTTACGACGGAAAGGCGCACAAGATAAGCCAGGTCAAATTTAACATCCCCGGCGACGAGAAGGCATTCCTTGAGTCCTGGACCTTCACCTCCGACGACGGCAGATTTGAGATGGACTTTAAGCCCGTGCTCGACCGCGCCGCCTGCTCCAGCGTCGGCGTCATAAAGAGCGATCAGCATCAGGTCTTCGGTCTTTTTACAGGCAAGGCGGTGCTCGACGACGGCAATGTCATTGAGATAAAGGACTTCCCCGGCTTCGCGGAAAAGGTCGCAAACAAGTGGTAAAAATTTAAGCAGCCCGATGCCTTTGCGCACTCGGAATATTAAAAAACTGACACCGAAAGTTATCGGTGTCAGTTTTTTGTTTGTTATTTGAACACGACGCCGTTTTTCTCCGACGAGCGCAGCAGCGCGACCGCGGCGGCGAGAACGAGCGCCTCGTAGATGCCGAAGGTGTGCCATATTATCTGCGCGCCGAAAACTTGCGGCAGAAGGATGATGCACGCAAGGTTAAACACGAAGCTGCGCAGCACATTCATGACTATCGCCTGCCCCGAGCGCTTGGTCGAGTACAGATAGGCAGAAATGATGGTGTTGAGCGCCATGACGGAGAAGCCCCATGCGTATTTTGGCATACTCTGCACCGTAAATTCGAGCGTCTGCGCATCCGCGCCGAACATGAGGCACACGGGACGCCCGACAAACAGCAGCGCCGCATAGATCACGATGCTGCCGACAAAGTTGATGATAAGCCCCGCGCGGAAGAAATAGCGCAGGTCTCCCTCGTTTTTCGCGCCGTAGCAGCGCCCGAAAAGCGGCTGAAGTCCCTCGGCGGTGCCGAAGAAAATGGCGACGGAAAACGACGCGACATAGCCTATGATGGAAAAAGCGTTGACGCCGATGTTGCCGATATTCGCAAGCAGAACGTAGTTCATGGCAATGATTGAGCTCGGCGTTGCGAGCTGCGAAATGAACTCCGGCAGACCGCGCAGGAATATTTTTTTGTACAGCGCCTTGCTCGGTCTGAACCTGCTTATCCTGAGCTTGCCGCGGCCGAGCGCAAAATGTATGAGCACGATCAGAAGCGTCAGCGTCTGCGACACTCCCGTTGCGATCGCCGCGCCCGCAAGCCCCATTTTCATCGGGAATATGAGCAGCCAGTCGCCGAAAATGTTGCACACCGTGCCGATGATGACGGCAGCCGAAACGAGTATGGGCGAGCCGTCGTTGCGGCAAAAGCCCTGTATGGCCATCGCAAAGCCGGAGGGGATTATAAACACCGAATACCAGAACAGATAGTCGTAAACGTGCTTGTAATAGCTCTCGTTCGCGCCGAGCAGGCGGCACAGCATCGGGGTCATGAGCGTTCCGACGGCAGTGAGTACGAGCGCGACGAGCCCCGTTGCCGACAGCGAGTGCATGAACGCATCATTCGCACCCTTTTCGTCGCCGCGTCCGAGCCTTATTGCCGTAACGGTGACGCCGCCGATGGTCGTGAGCATAAACGACGCGCACACGACCATGACGAAGGGGAACGCGATATTCACCGCGCCCAGAGCATCCGTGCCGACGCCGTGACCGACGAAAATGCCGTCAACTATCGTGAACAGAAAATAGCTGACGCTGCCGAGAATGGTCGGCACGACGTATTTGCAAAGAGTTTTCTTTCTGCTTTTCATTCAAGATTTCCGCTTTCGTACATTAGTGCCGTCAGTGCGACGACGGGGGCGGTCTCGCATCTCAAAATGCGCGCGCCCATGGAGCATATGTGCAGCCCCACCTTGCGCGCCATATCCGCCTCATACGCCTCAAAGCCGCCCTCGGGTCCCGTTATTATTGCCGCCGAGCCGAGCTTTTCCGAGCCCGTGAGCGCTTCGCGCAGGCTCTCGCGCTCGCCCGTTTCATACATGAAAAACGCGGCGTCGGTCTTTTTCGCGGCGTCGAGCGCCTCGGCGTAGCTGTCAAGCCAGCTGACCTCGGGGATAACTCCCCTGCCCGACTGCTTGGCGGCCTCCTCGCTTATTCTGTTCCAGCGCTCAAGCTTTTTCGCAACGCCCTCGGTGCGCTGCACGACGCGGTCGCAGCGGAAGAAATATATCTCCGACGCGCCGGCCTCAACGCACTTTTGGATTATATAATCGGTCTTGTCACCCTTGGGCAGCCCGCACAGCACGCGCACCGCGACGCTCGGCTCCGCCGCGCACGGCACGACCTCGACTATCTCCGCCTCCGCCTCGTCCTTATCCGAGCGCACAAGGCGGCACTTGTAGTCCGTGCCCTTGCCGTCGCAGATCGTCATTTCCTCGCCCGGACGCAGGCGCAAAACCTTTATGTGCTCGGCATCGCGGCCGCGTATTATCGCTCTGCCGCCGAGCAGATTGGTTCCAAGAGCAAAAAATCTCGGCATAATTAACACCTCGCAAGCAATATTTTTATATTATCTCATAATCGTCACGCTTTTTCAAGACCGCGCATAGCATATACGGGTGAAAGCAATGGATCTTGAGAATTTTGAGCGCGTGTGGCAGCGCGTGACGGCACAGGACGACACCGTTCCCGAGCCCGAAGCGCCGAAGGAAAACGCGCCTAAGCTCTGCGCGGGGGCGCAGGTCAAAAGCCGCGCCGTTCGCTTTTTAGCCGGGCTGTGAAGCGCCGCACCGAAGATGCAAAAGACGTACACGGCAAAGGTCGGGTACGTCTTTTTCGGGTATTTCTTTATCGGTGCTCAAGCCCTCATCTGCACTCGAAGCAGTGCCACTCCTCCTCGTGGTGGTGGGCGATGATCTCAAGCCCCGCGGCGCGCAGGGCTGCGGCGACCTCGTCCTCGCGGCCGTCTATGATGCCGGAGGTTATGAACACGCCACCGGGCGCCATGAAGCCTCTCACGAAGGGGGCAAGCGGGATTATGACGTCTGAAACGATGTTTGCAAGGACAACGTCGTAGCCCGAGCCGAGGAGTTTGCGCAGCTTCGCGTCGCCTATTATATCTCCGGCGTAGACCTGCATTTTGTCGCCGCCTATGCCGTTGAGCGCGGCGTTTTCCATGACGGTGTCGGGCGCCTTGGGGTCAATGTCGCAGGCGGTGCAGTGCTCGCTGCCGAGAACCAGTGCGCCGATGCCGAGGATACCGCTGCCGCAGCCGAGGTCGAGTGCGCGAACTCCCGCTCCGGCGTATTTTTCGAGCGCGGCAAGGCACATTCGCGTCGTCGCGTGCGAGCCCGTGCCGAAAAGAAGGCCGGGGTCAAGGCGCAGCGGTACTCTGCCCTCCTCGGAGCAGTCTATCCACTCCGGCACGACGAGAAGCCTCTCGCCGATCTCAAGCGGCTCGTAGTACTGCTTCCAATTGTTCTCCCAATCAGCATCGCACACGGGCGCGGTCGTTATCCTGAACTGCTCGCCCACTCTGCCGAGCAGCGCGGCGCCCTCGTCGTTATCCTCAACGTAGAACTTGACACGCGACACGCCGCGGTAGCTCTCCTCAAGGCTTTCGTCAACATAGTCCCAATACTGGCGGTTATTCTCCAAAAACGCCTTGAAATCATCCTCGGTCTCGATGACAAAGCCGTCTATACCCATGGCGGTCAGCTTATCGCAGACCTCGTCCGTGTTTTTGCATTCGATCGTAACTTCCGTATAATTCATGTTAAATCCTCAAAACTGCCCCGTCCGTAGACGGGGCAGCGTTTAATTTGTTTTTTTATTATTCCGCGTCGTCGCTGATAAGACCGTAGCCGCCGTTTTTGCGGCGATAGACTACTGAAACGGCGTCATCCTCCTGCTGGTTGCGGAACACGAAGAATTCGTGCTCGAGCAGGTTCATCTGGAGAATTGCTTCCTCGGGGGACATGGGCTTTATCGGGAAGCGCTTGCTGCGGACGATCTTAAACTCCTCGTCCTCGTCCTCCTCGGCCGCGGGAGCGTAGTCGGGTCTGACCTCATGCTCCAGCGCACCCTCTCTGAGCCGTTTCTCAAGGCGGGTCTTGTTCTTGCGGATCTGGCGCTCGATTGCTGCGACACCCGAATCGACGGAGGCATACATATCGTTGGTAAGCTCACTTGCTCTGTAGAACAGGCCGTTATTGGAAACCGTTATCTCTGCGAGGAATCTGCCGCGCTCGGTGCTGAACGTGATGTTCGCACTGCTCTCGGTTTTGAAGAAACGGTCCAGCTTGCCAACCTTGCGCTCCGTGTAGTCTCTCAGCGCTTCGGAGGCGCCCATCTTTTTTTCGGTAAAAGTGAATTTCATAAGTGCCGGCTCCTTTCTGCTTTGCGGGATCTCTCCCGCTGAGCTCAGTATAGCATAGGGGAGCGTAAAATAAAAGAGGCTTTTGTATAATTTGCTTTAAAATTTAATAATTGTTCGTATTTTTTTATTCAACACTTATATAGCAATTGGGCAGCGCCTTCTTGAGCGCGTCGATCTGATCGCCGCTGATCTCGTTTCCGCCGAGCCAGAGCTGCTTGAGATTCGTAAGTCCCGACAGCGCCGTGACGTCGGATATCTTGTTGTTGCGCAGGTCGAGCGTCTCAAGAGTTTTGAGGCTTGAAAGAGGCGAGAGATTGGATATCTTGTTGTCGCTCAGGTCGAGGTGCTTAACGGCACTGAAACCCGAAACGGCGGAAATATCGCTCAGGTCAAGCCCCTTCGCCTCGACGGTCTCGCTGTCGGAGAGGAATCTCTCACCGCCGAGCTCGATGCTGCGCTTGAGCTCGGAGTGGCTTATCGTGCAGCCGGTGAGCTTATTTTGCAGCGCCGTCACCGCGGACTCGCTGAGGTTTGCGTTATCCTTTATGCTCAGGCGCTTGAGAGCCTTGAGCGAATAGAGGCTGCTAAGATCCGTATCCTTGAGACCGACGTTATCCAGCCACAGCGTTTTCATCGAAACGAGCTTCGAAACGGCGGAGATGCCGGAAAGCGGGTTGCCGCTGAGGTTGAGCTCGCGCAGTCCCGTAAGCTCGCGCAGCGCCGCAACGGACTTCACGTTGTTGCCCGACAGGTCGAGATACTCCAGCGCCGTCACGCTCATGAGCGGCGAAATATCGGTGATTTTATTGTTCGAAAGGTCGAGCTCCGTGAGCCCCGGGATATCCACGAGGGCGCTTATGCTCGAAATGGAGTTATTCGACAGGTCGAGCTTTTTGAGCTTCGTGCAGACGGACAGGGCGGAGATATCGCGCACGTTGCAGCCGGACAGATTGAGCTCCGTGACGTCGCTCTTGAAGGTCTTGCCGCCGAGCTTTATTTCAAGCACGTCCTCCTTCGCGTCGTCGCTGTAGATTATGCAGCCGGGCAGCTTTTCCTTGAGCTGCTTGAGCTGCGCCTGACCGATCTCGATGCCGCTTATGGTCAGCATCGAAAGTCCGTCCAGCTCATACAGCGGCGAAAAGTCCTTTATCTCGTTGTTGTCAAGATGCAGAGTTCTGAGCGAGGTGAGGCTTTTGAGCGGCGAAATGTCGCTGATTTTATTTTTCGACAGGTCAAGTGAGGTGAGACTTTTAAGCGGCTTGAGGAAGTCGAGGGAGGTTATTTTGTTATTTGCAAGCTTCAGGCTCGTAAGCTCCGTGAGCTTGCTCAGTTCCTTGAGCGCCGAGGATGTAAGCGCCTTGCCCGACAGATCGAGCACCGTCGTTTCCACGTCGTACTGCTCGCCGTCTATGACGACGATCTGGCCGCTGTCATATTCCTCTTTTGCCTTTTTCAGGCGCTCTATTTCGCTTTTTATCTCCTCCGAGCCGCTAGTCGAGCTTTCGAGAATGGCTATCGCGTTCACATAGTCGAGCTTTTCCTCATAGCAGCGGCTCATGAGCAGGAGGCACTCGTCCTCCTTCTTTATGCCCATCGCCTCGCGCAGCTTATCCAGCGCCTTGTCATATTCGCCCGCCGCGTAATATTCCTGTGCGCGGGAAAACGCCGCCTGATAGTCCTTGTCGGTGTCGCCGCTGCGAACGGCAAGTATGACGCACAATACAACGGCGAGCACCGCAACGATGCCGACGCCTATGAGAATGAGCTTCTTTTTCTTTTTGCGCTCGAGCTTTTCACCCTGCTCGCGCGCAACGCGCTGCACATTCGATTCCGGACGCTCGTCATCGTACTCCGGCTCGGAGGGCTCCTGCGGCGGAGTATACGGCTCATCGCCGTATGTATTATCCTCCGGCTCGAGGTCATAGCCCTCCGTCTCGCGGATGATAGCCTCAAGCTCGGGATCGTCAAAAAGGCTGCGGCTGTTTTCCGGACGCGTGTCCAAAACGGTTTTCTCCTCGCTCAGACGGCGCGCAACGTCGCCGGTCCTGACTATGACGGTGTCGGAATTATCGGGGCTTATATTCTTATTTTCACTCATTGCTTTCACCCTCCTGTGTTTCCGGAGCCTCTTCAAGCTCCGACGGGCTCGGTTCCTCGTTGCTGAGCAGAAGGTCTATGGTCTGCTGCTCCGCGCTGTTGGCCTTTTCCGCGGCAAAATCGCGCTTTTTCATCGCAAAGCAGATAAGCAGCAGCGCCGTCATGATGCACAGCACCGATATTTCCGGCAGCCAATCGTTAAGGCTCACCGTGTTCCCTGCCGGAGCGAACATATCCTTATCAAGAACGAAAATATGTACAAGCAGCGGCAGCCCGAACAGCGGGGCGAGCAGCCACTTCGTGCGTATCACGCCGAAAACCGTCGCCGTATAGATAAACGCGATCGCAAGATACAGGCATACGCACAGCACGGTTTGCAGAATGTTGCCGAAGCCGAAGGCCTTGATGATGAAAAACATCACGCCCAGCATGACCGGAATGAAGGTCAGGCTGAAAAACCTGCGTCCTGCATAGACGATGATGACGGCAAACATGAGGTTGCACAGTATCGGCAGACCTATCTGAAAAATATTGAACTGCGCGGACTGATTTGACCAAAAGCCCCAGTAGCCGAAAAATCGGAACGCCGCCGACAGAAGCATAAGCAGCGCCGACAGCTTCACGAAAATGCTTTTTCGGCTCACGGAATATCTGATTTTATCGTTTTCTGTCTGCATTTTACGGCTCCTTTGTCAAAATGCCCAGTTTCCGTTTTTGAATATCTGCACACGCTCGCCGTCCTGCGTTTCGCCGAAGATGTCGAGGTCGGCAGAGCCTATCATGAAGTCCTCGTGGACCATGGAGTTGTTTATACCCATCTCGCGGCACTGCTCGAGGGTATAATTCTCATAGTCCTTGATGCAGCCGGTAAAACCGTCGCCGAGGGCGAGGTGGCACGCGGCGTTCTCGTCAAAAAGGGTGTTATAGAACATAATGCCGCTGTTTCTTATCGGGCTGTCATACGGCACGAGCGCACACTCGCCGAGCATTTTCGAGCCCTCGTCCATATTCACGAGACTGCGCAGCGCCTCCTCGCCCTTTTCCGCGTGCACCTCGCTCACCGCGCCGTTTTCAAAGCGGATGCTGAAATTTTCTATCATCGTGCCGCGGTAGGACAGCGGGCGGGTCGAGTACACTATGCCCTGCGCATCGCCGCGCATGGGGCTTGTAAAGACCTCCTCGCTGGGGATATTGGGGTTATACTCCACGCCGCTTCCGAGAACGGTCTCCGCGCCGGCGAGAAACTGCGCCTGCGGGATAAGTCCGACGCTGAAATCGGTGCCGTTGGAGCTTTTGTAATACAGTCTGCGCAGCTTGAGCGAGTTGAGATACTCACAGCGGCGCTTGAGGTCCGCATTATGCTCGCGCCATGCACTCACGCCGTCGGAGTCTGCGCGCGAGGTGTATAGTATAGCCTCCCAGAGCTTTTCGACCGCCTCGTCCTCGGAAAGCCCGGGGAACACCTTCTTGGCCCACTTGCTTCCGGGCACGGCGGCAATGCACCACTGGTATTTATTCTCCATCGAGTCGCGGATGGGCTTGATGACCGGCCAGCGAAGCTGAAGGCTCCTGCCCCACTTATCCTGATCGAGCGAATCAAGACCCGAGGGGTCTGCCGACTCAAGGTATATCATCGCGGGGAGCTTCTCGGCGCGCTCAAGCAGCTTCTGCTTTTCCCATTCGGGCACCTCGCCGAGGCGCTCGACGGTCTGATACTTAACATGCATAAGGCGCAGCGGCTGATAGTTCCACTCAACGCGCACCTGCGCGGCTCCCGCCTCATAGCACTCGCGCACGAGCATTTCGACAAACTCCGGTCTGTCAAGCTCTGCGGATATGACGACGTCCTGTCCGGGCTGAACGTTTGCTCCTACGCGGGCGATAAGCTCGGCATAGCTTCTTATTTTTTCTGCATCCATATATAAATACTTCCTTATTGCGATTTTTTGCTTATGATTTTTAATATTCTACCACAACGGTTACAAAATTACTACGCTTTTATTATTTCCAAGGTGAAAATTTTTCTTTTGAATTCATACGGAGTTAACAAGTTAAGGCTCCGATATAGTATAATTTTTTAATCAAAAAACGTTTTAAGGTGAAAGCATGGTATCCAAAACTCAGTGGCGCGTTATATCCGTCGTTCTCGCAGTCGTGCTGCTTCTGGCGGCTCTCATGACCGGGCTTACCGGAATAACTGACGGCATCATGCCCGTGGGCGAAGTGCGGGACGGCTACGTGCGCTTTAAGGGCACTCTCGACACCCTCGAGGAAAATGAAAAGGCGCTCGCGGACGGCAAGGCTCAATATGACAAGAAGAAGGCCGCCTATGACGAGAAAAAGTCGGCATACGACGAGAAAAGCGCACAGTACGATGAGGCAAACGCCGAATATAACGAAAGCGTTCTCAGCTACAATCAGCAGCTTCTTGCATACAGCGTGGGCAAAAATGCGCTCGGCAGCTCGGCGGGCAGCGCTCTCGGTCAGGGCCGCAGCCAGCTCGACTCGGGCTGGGAGGCATATAATAACGGCACGGCGGCGCTCGAAACGGGCAAGGCCGAGTTTGAGGCGAAAAAGCAGGAATACGAAAAGGGCAAGGCCGCCTATGAGCAGCTTTTGAGCTCCATTTCCGCGCTTGAGGATAAATATATTCCGCACAAGCTCGCGCTCAAAATAGTCGGTGCAAAGCTCGGCATAAACCTCACCGACGAATATCTTGCGCAGATGAAGTCGCAGCTTGACGCAGCCGAAGGCATGATTGCTCAGGGTGAAAAGCAGATGAGCGATGCGCAGGCTCAGCTCGACGCGGCTCATTCCGAGCTCCAAAAGGGCGAGGCGGGCTATTCTCAGGCGCAGCAGCAGCTCAAAAGCGCCGAGGCCCGGCTCGGCTCGATGAAGTCCGAGATAGACGCAGGCCCCGCGCAGCTTGATGCCGACGGCAAGGCGCTGAGTGAGTTAAAGTCAGAGCTTGACGCGGAAAAGGAAGAGCTCGACGCGGCGGCTGAGGAATTATCCGCCTATGAGGACGTCGAAAAGAAGGCGGAGCGAACCCGCGAAGCGCTCATAGACGAGGGCTACGGCAGCTCCGAGAGCACAACGGCGGAGCTTTTGTCGGCAGCGCGTGAGCACGAGGGCGCACTCCGCGGTGTGTATCTCAAGGCGCTTTTGTCCTTCATAACGACCTACGCCGCGCACCTTCTTTCCGTTGCGGCGGCAGCGACAGCGCTCATAATGCTCGCAAAGAAGGATACCCGCGCGGGCAAGCTCGCCCTCGCAGGCGCGATACTCGGCGCAGTGAGCGTCATCGCGTCCCTCGTTTACGGCACGGTCGATACCCTCGCCTTCGCGGCGGCAGTGCTCTCCCTCGTGGGCGTGAGCCTCATAAAAACCGAAGAAGCATAATGAAAAACTCAGGCTCCTCGGAGCCTGAGTTTTTGTATTTAATTCAATCCCACAGCTTTGCGGGATATACGCCGCGCGCCTTCATGTCGGCTATCGCGTTTTTAACGGAATCGAGATCCTCGCGGTAGGTCATGCCGTACCACGTTTCATTGCAGTCGAGTATGCGCACGCTCGCCTTTTTCTCCTCAAGCTGCTCGTTTGCAACAAAGGGCAGGAAATACTCGCATTTCAAGGGGTTTACGGGCAGATTTTTGTCCAAAAACGCCGGAAAGCGGGCATACAGCTCGTCGAGCATCATGGTCGAAAAGCCCCAGAAATTCATGGACACCGTCGCATCGCCCGACAGCGGAACGAAGTTCACTCCGTCCTCGGTGTATGCCGCGTCGTCGCCGCGCTTTTCGATGTGCGTGCGCTCGGTTATGTCGGCAAGGTATCCGTTTTCGACATCGCACACGCCGCGCGCGACCGAGCCGTTCTCGGTGACGGTATTGCGCAGCTTATAGCCCACCATGGCGTACTCGCCCGGCTCGTGCTCGGCGCTGAGAAAATCATATATCGCCTTGTATGCGCCCGCGCCGTAAAAATCATCGGCGTTTATGACCGCAAAGGGACCGTCCACTACACCGCGGCAGCACATTACGGCGTGACCAGTGCCCCAAGGCTTTTCGCGCCCCGCCGGCACGGTGTAGCCCTCGGGCAGGACGTCAAGCTGCTGGTAGACGTACTTGACGTCAAAGTACTTTTCCATGCGCTGTCCCACCGCGGCCTTGAAGCTGTCGGCTATTTCGTGCTTTATGATAAACGCGATCTTGCGAAAGCCCGCTCTGTATGCGTCAAAAAGCGAAAAGTCGATTATCGCGTGACCTTCGTTGTCAACGGCGGTTATCTGCTTTAAGCCGCCGAATCTGCTGCCCATGCCGGCAGCCATTATAACAAGCGTCGGCTCTCTCATATCACTTACCGCCAAGGTCTATCTCGTTTATTCCCATTGCCACGGAGATGGCGCGGATAGCCTCGAAGGTCTTATCCTGCGCGATCGGCATGGATGCCTCCATCGCCTCCTCGGTGAATTCGCTCACCTCGTCGGGAAGCTTGACGACGGTCTCGGTTATTATATCGAACACGAAGTACTTTTCCTCGGGGTCTGCGATCTTAATGGTCAGATACAGGAACGCAAAGCCCGACCACTCCTCGGGCAGCTTGACGGAGACCTTGCCGGTCTGGTTGAGCTGAAGCTCCGCACCCATGCCCGTATCGAGCATGGTGTTGAGCTTTACGGTTTTGAAATCAACAAATTCTACGTTCATTTTTATTCTCCTCGTTTGCTTTTTCGTTTTTTTATTACATCGTGAGAAGGCTTATCTGCCGTCCCCGTGAGCTTATGAGCCCCTCCTCGCGCATGAGCCGCAGCTCGCGCATGAGGCTCGTTCTGTCCACGCAAAGGTAGTTTGCAAGCTGCGAAAGACTCAGCTCCGTTTCAAAGCTCGAGCTGCCCGTCTTTTCCGCAAGATACTCAAAATAGCTCAGCAGCTTTTGGCGCACGGTCTTTTTGCTTATCATATTGATGCGCAGCGCCATCATCTGTGCCTTTTTCGCCGAAAGCGCAAAAAGATTTTTCGTTATCTTCGTGTGGTGCTCGCAGGCGTTGGGGCAGCGTCCGTATACGGCGCTCATCTTGAAAAACATGACGCTGCAATCCGAATCCGCCTCCGCGACGTAGCCGAGCCCGCTGTACGGCATGGTGAACACCTCGCCGAATATATCGTTCTCGCCATAGTTTTCCAGCAGCGTATATTCGCCCTCGCTGTCAACGCAGTAAAGATGCGCCTTGCCGGATATGAGCACGCACAGGCTCTTTATCTCCGGCTCGAACACAAGTATCGTATCGCCCTTTTTGAATTTTCGCACCTCAGGACGGAAGCAGCACATCATGGCGTCAATGCTGCTGCAGCTCACGCCCTTAAATAGCTCGACATTCTGAAGTTCCACAGTCACCGCTCTCCTTTGCCGTCGAATTTTTTGATAATTATATCACATCGTTGTGGTATATACCACAGCTTTTTGCATAAAATTCCGTTAAAATAAAAATATAAACACTAATTGGGGAGGTTTACTATGTACTGCACAAGAAAAGTAACGGATGATTTGACCTGGGTCGGCGCCGATGACCGCCGCCTTGCCTGCTTCGAGGGCGTTTACGGCGTGCCCGACGGCGTTTCGTACAACTCTTATCTGCTTCAGGATGAAAAGACAGTGCTGTTTGACACGGTGGACAAGGCCGTGAGCCGCACCTTCTTCGAAAACCTCGCGCACGCGCTTGACGGACGCAGCCTCGACTATCTCGTCATCTCTCACATGGAGCCCGACCACGCGGCCACCGTTGAGGAGCTGACGCTGCGCTACCCCGAGGTCACCGTCGTCTGCAACGCGAAGATAAAGACCATGCTCGGTCAGTTCTTCACGCTTTCGGAGTCTCTCAAGTATCACATCGTTGCCGAGGGCGACAAGTTCTCCTCCGGCAAGCACGAATTCACCTTCGTCATGGCGCCCATGGTGCACTGGCCCGAGGTCATGATGACCTACGACCTGACCGACAAGATCCTCTTCTCCGCCGACGCCTTCGGCACCTTCGGCGCGCTGAACGGACATCTGTTTAACGACGAGGTGGACTTCTTCGCCGACTACGTTGACGAAGCAAGACGCTACTACACGAATATCGTCGGCAAGTACGGCGCTCAGGTGCAGTCCGTGCTCAAGAAAGCGGCGGGGCTCGAGCTCAACTACGTCTGCCCGCTCCACGGCTTCGTCTGGCGCAGCCACTTCGGCGATTTCCTTGAGAAGTATCTCAAGTGGAGCTCCTACACTCCCGAGGTTAGCGGCGTCATGATAGCCTACGCCTCCGTTTACGGCCACACCGAGAACACCGTGAACATTCTCGCCTGCAAGCTCGTAGAGCGCGGCGTCAAGGTCAAGGTTTACGACACCTCGGTCACGCCCGCCTCGTATATAGTCTCCGACGCATTCAGATACAGCCACCTCGTGTTTGCCTCGACTACCTATAACGCCGGCATTTTCGTCACGATGGAAAATCTCGTGAACGACATAGTCAACCACAATCTGCAAAACCGCAGGATAGCGATTCTCGAAAACGGCTCGTGGGCGGCTACGAGCGGCAAGCTCATGAAGGATCAGCTCTCCAAGCTGCGCGGCACTCAGTTCATAGGCGAGACCGTCTCGCTCAAGTCCGACATAACGAATGCTCAGCTCGACGAGCTCGACGCACTTGCCGACGCAATAGCCGAGCAGCTCGTCCCCGCGCTTCCCGTTATCGCACCCGAGCAGTCCTTGCCTGCGGCTCTCGACGTTGACAACAATGTTTTCAGCAAGTTCAGCTACGGCGTCGAGGTCCTCACCACGAATGTCGGCGGCAAGGACTACGGCTGCATCATAAACACCGCAGGTCAGGTCGCGGCTGGCGATCCTAAGAAGATAACCATCTCCGTCATCAAGAAGAACAACACCTGCGACATGGTCGCAAAGGCGGGCAAGTTCAACATCTCAATTCTCACCGAGGAGGCGCCCTACTCGCTGTTCCAGCACTTCGGCTTCCAGAGCGGACGCGATGTTGACAAGTTTGCCGATTTTAACGACACCGGCCGCACGGCAAACGGCATTGCCTACGTCACGAAGCACACTAACGCCGTACTCTCGTGCGAGGTCGTCGAGGTCGTTGACGTTGAAACTCAGGTGCTGTACGTTGCAAACGTCGTTGAGGCGAAGGTCCTCTCGGACGAGCGCAGCTGCACGTATTCCTACTATCACGCTCACATCAAGCCCAAGAAAAATCCCGCTCCCGAGCAGGGCGAGGGCTACGTCTGCAAGGTCTGCGGCTACTTCCACGAGGGAAGCGAGCTGCCCGATGATTTCATCTGCCCGCTGTGCAAGCACGGCAAGGAGGACTTCGAGCACGTCGTTCCCGAGGTCAAGGAGCCTGTCAAGGGCTACGTCTGCACCGTGTGCGACCACTTCGTCGAATGCGACGGCGAGCTGCCCGACGACTTCGTCTGCCCCATCTGCCACCACGGCAAGGAGGACTTCGAGCCTGCCGTCAGATAAACAAAGCGCAAAAAACACCACTTTGGCGTGCGCTGATAAGACAGCAATTTGAGAAAACCACGAAATTGGCAACTGCAAACAGGATTGGACAAAACAGGCGATATTCAACTTCGGTTGAATATCGCCTGTTTTTGCGTGTTCAAGGGTCGAAATCCGCTCGATTTTTGCTCTGCGGTGGACAACCTTACCAAATACACAACAAATGATTTTAGTGCTGAAAAACTTAAGAGCTGTTACAATGCAATCCATTTTTATGAAATTAGAATAATATAATTCAATACTAACTATTGACAATTTAACGTTAGATGATTATAATTTTTAATTGGAGGTGTTCGTATGCATAATATTATTTCCTCTTGCCCGTCTTGTGGTGGAGAGCTTCATGTTTCCACATTGCAATGTGGTAGTTGCGGCTTGGAAATCAAGAAAGATTTTGAAATCAGTTTGTTTGATAAGCTTTCAGATGACCAAGCCTCTTTTCTGTTATCTTTTTTGAAGCATCAAGGAAATCTTAAATCACTGCAAACTGAGCAAGGAATATCATATCCTGCCGCGAAAAAGAAACTAAACGATTTGCTCGTTGCAATGAATCTGGCGGATAATATACAGCCTTATTCTGTTGAAGATATTGATACAAGTTCATGGAAAATAGATCCTCGAAGCAGCAAAACATCCGATATTGTAAAAGCAAAACTGATAAGTTGTAACGGCTTAACCACTGTACATACATACAAAGGGAAAGAGTATGTTCTTCGCATTGTGGATGAGGAAAAGTTCTCCTGCGATGAAATTTTAGATTATGAATACTCGGTCTTTGATGTTATTACTGACTTGCTGGAATCGCAAGGCGGCAAGGCAAAAAAAGGATATGGGCGGAGAAGACTTGGGGATCCGGGGTGTGAAGAAACAACAGTAGCCGGAGCAATTATGAAAAACTATTTCGGAAAAACTACGGGTGAGAGTTGTTTTGACCCAACATTTGCTTTGGTTGCCATTCTTGAATGGGCTGGCATAGTCAGAAATGGTTGGGGGTATATCGAATTAACTGAGGAATATGTACAGGATAGAATACAGAAGGAGGGCTAAATTGTGATACGCATTTTATTTTGCAATATTTCGTATTTATCGTACTATAACACACGCCTTGACAGAGTTGCTCCGAAAAATGGCGGAGCCTATGTTGCAAAAATGCACGACGCTTATGAAAAACATAATTTTGAAGAATGTGCCGATGGACAATACAGGGGGTTTGTAGAAACGAAGTATCGCATTGGCTACGAAGAAGGTATCGCAGCTAACGCATACAACTCTTTACATATTGAGAGAATTGATCCTTCTGCAAAGAAAAAGACATATCTTGATGATGTTTTGGTTGTGTTCTGTGCCAAGCCCGAAAACGGTCAAACAGTAATTGTCGGTTGGTATAAAAATGCAACTGTATTTAGGCGCAG
>CEAB01066238.1_pt1 | contig 26355 bp, 23 predicted proteins | sample 557651 | NCBI WGS metagenome assembly CEAB01 (sample SAMEA3182046, study PRJEB8094) | gut metagenome | biome: human; feature: gut; material: Stool; isolation source: human stools | place: Canada | collected 2011-11-15
CTCGGCTTCGTGCCGCAGATGCTCGTGCTGTTTCTCATGCTCGCGTTTCTTGAGGCCTGCGGCTACATGGCGCGCATTGCCTTCGTGCTCGACCGCGTGTTCCGCAAGCTCGGACTTTCCGGCAAGAGCTTCATCCCAATGCTCATCGGCGTCGGCTGCGGCGTGCCGGGCGTCATGGCGTCGCGCACCATCGAAAACGAGCGCGACCGCCGCATGACCGTCATGACTACGACCTTTATCCCCTGCGGCGCAAAGGTACCGTTTATCGCAATGATCGCGGGCGCCCTGTTCGGCGGCAGCGCGTGGGTATCGACCTCCGCGTACTTCATCGGCATGGCGGCGATCATCGTCTCCGGCATCATGCTCAAAAAGACGCGGCGCTTTGCCGGTGACCCCGCTCCCTTCGTCATGGAGCTTCCCGCCTATCATATGCCCACCGTCGGCAACGTCCTGCGCTCTATGTGGGAGCGCGGCTGGAGCTTCATCAAAAAGGCGGGCACGATAATCCTGCTTTCGACCATCTTCGTGTGGTTCACTACCTACTTCGGCTGGGTTGACGGCTCGTTTCAGATGCTCTCCGAGGATCAGATCGACTCCTCCATTCTCGCCAAGATCGGCGGCGCGGTCGCGTGGATATTCACCCCGCTCGGCTGGGGCAACTGGCAGGCAACGGTCGCGTCCGTTACGGGCCTTGTCGCAAAGGAGAACATCGTCGGCACGCTCGGCATTCTCTACGGCGGCGGCGACGGCACGGTGTATCAGAACATCGCAATGGCCTTCACCGGCATCACCGGCTACAGCTTCCTCGTGTTTAACCTGCTGTGCGCACCCTGCTTTGCGGCCATCGGCGCAATAAAGCGCGAGATGAATAACCGCGGCTGGACGTGGTTTGCGATCGGCTATCAGTGCGGCTTTGCGTACGTCGTTGCGCTCATGATAAACCAGTTCGGCAACCTCTTCACGGGAAATGTCAACGTGATCGGACTCATTTTCGCGGTCGCGGCTCTGGCGCTCATCGTCTATATGCTCGTGCGCCCCTACAAGGAGGCGTCCACCCTCAGCACCAAGGCTGCCAAGACGGTTTAGTTCAGTTTAAATTCGGCAAAGGAGGAATAAGCAATGCTCTCATGGCTGGCTGAAAATCTCGGAACGGTTCTTATAAGCGCGGGACTTATAGTCATCGTGGCGCTCATAATCCGTTCAATAGTGAAAAACAAGAAAGCGGGCAAATCCTCCTGCGGCGCGAAGTGCGGCTGCTCGGGCTGTGCTCTGGCGGGAAAATGCCATGGCGGAGCCTGCTCGGACGGGCATCGCACCGATGTAGGCAGTCTTAAAAACAATTAACCCCCCGGGAGGCGCAGTCTTTCCCCTTCTGTGCCTCCCACCTTTTTTAAATAGGAGCGAGCAATGACTGACCCCAGGATAAAGGTCTCCGCCGCTGTCGTCGGTTATCTTATCGCGCTCGACGCGCTCGGCGCCGCGGGCGGCATAAGGACGATAGACGTTGCGCGGTATCTGAACATAAAAAAGCCGAGCGCACACAGTATGCTCGGCAATCTCAGGGACGCGGATATAATCACAAAGGACGCGGCGGGGCTTTCGCATCTGACGCTCTGCGGTGCGGAGCTCGCGAGCCGCTGCCGAAGATATTACGTCGCGGTCACGGACGCTCTGAATCACGCTCTGCCGCCGGAGGCGGACGTTCAGAACGCGGCCTGCGTGCTAGTTGCGGAGCTTGACGAGGCGACGCTTGAAAAGCTCTGCCCGAAGAAAGGAAGCGAATGAAGTGGAGCTTGCGATAGTCGTCTTGGTCATAGCGGTTTTTTCAGTGCTTGTGATTAAGGGCTATATGAAAAGGCTCTCGTCCGGCTGCTGCGGAGCGGGAGGCGATGCGCAGGAGAAAATCAAAGTCGCGGATAAAAACAAGGCGCACTACCCCTATGCGGCGATGCTTCGTGTGGACGGCATGATGTGTGCCGCCTGCGAAACGAGAGTGGAGAATGCGCTCAACGCCATTGACGGTGTGTGGGCGAGCGCAGACAGCTCCGACGGCAGCGTCCGAGTTTTGATGAAGGCTCCCGTTGACGAAAAGACCCTGCGCGATGCCGTGAACGGGCTCGGCGTATATACGGTGATGAAATACGAGCGCCGATAAGCCGTGTGCGCCCACAAAAGCGGCGGATAAGACAGCCGTTTTGCCGCATAATAAAAACGACGAAAGGGCGTGAACGCAAATGAGCGATGAGCTGATAATCTCGCAGTGCGCACCGACGCTTGCGGGCATAAAAACGGCGAATATGTTTTCCGCGGAATACAAAAGCCGCGAGGAGGTCGCACGGCGGCTGCGCGCTTTGAATGCGACCTTCCTGCCGCGCGGGCTGAGAATAGTGCCGATGCGGTATATGAAAAATCGCGTGCTGCTGTATCTCTACCGCCCCGAACGGCTCAGATGCGATCTTGCCGACAGCGCCGCACAGGACATTCTGCGCGAGAACGGCTATCCGTGCGCTTGTGCGGAGAATTGCCTGTGCCGCCTGATAACGCGGCTGCGCGCCGAGGGGGAATTTCCCCACGAGGTGGGGCTGTTTCTCGGTTACCCGCCCGAGGACGTGCGCGGGTTTATCGAAAATCATGCCGCGGGCTGCAAGCTGACGGGCTGCTGGAAGGTCTACGGCGACGTTGACGCGGCAAGAGAAAGGTTTGCAAGCTTCGAGCGCTGCACCCGTGCGTGCATGGGCAAGGCGCTGGAGCAGATAATACAGTGAAAGGATGATAATAATGAAAAAAGCCGTTGTATATTGGAGCGGCACGGGTAACACCGAGGCCATGGCAAAGGCGGTAGCCGAGGGTGCGGGCGCACCGCTCATAAGCGCCGCAGATTTCGGCGCAGCGCAGGCTGCGGAGCTTGACGGCATCGCCTTCGGCTGCCCCGCGATGGGGGCGGAGGCTCTCGAGGAGAGCGAATTCGAGCCGATGTTCGAGAGCGTGAAGGGCTCGCTTGCGGGCAAAAGAGTCGCGCTCTTCGGCTCATACGGCTGGGGCGACGGAGACTGGATGCAGCTCTGGGAGGACGATTGCCGCGCGGCGGGGATCAGCCTCGTGTGCCCGAGCGTCATCTGTCAGGGCGAGCCGGACGCACAGACGCTTGCCAAATGCAAGGCTCTCGGCGCGGCCCTGTAAAGCGTTTAGACACGCAGCGGCATTCTGCTTAATCATGACCTTTGTGAAAATACTTCAATTAATTTGAACAAAGTTTAATTGAAAACTTAAAAGCAGGTGATATACTGAAATATGTATAACTTGTTCGAGGAGGGAATACCATGACAAGTACCCCTAAGTTTTCATTTAATACCGCCATCACGCCGGATATGTGCGGCAAGGAGCCGAAGATGAAGCCGACGACGGCGTTCACGATGTTCCAGAATGCCGCGGCGTTTCACGCGGAGGATATCGGCAACGGCACCGCCGCTCTGGCAAAGCGAAACTGCTACTGGGTCGCAACGCACACGAGGATAGATTTCATAAACGAGGCGAAGCTGCTGGACGAGGTAACGGTCACGACTTGGGCAAAGCAGTGCAAGCCCAACGCCGTGCGCGGCTACCGCGGCTATGACATCCGCTGCGGCGAGAAGCTCATCGCCGAGGGGCTCACGGAGTGGGTCGTCCTCAACCGTGATACGGGCTTTGTGCGCTTTTCCGAGTTCGGCTTCCCCGATGACTTCGAGTTTTATAACGAGCTTCCCTGCGGCGGCAAGCTCAGCCGCTTCAAGGACGAGTTCGACGACTCCGAGGAGATGTTTACATACATCGTGCGCTCGGAGAGCATTGATATCGGCCGCCATATGAATAACGTCGCCTATGTGCGCGTGTTCCTCGACTGCTTCACCGCGGACGAGCTTGCGCAGCTTCCCATAAGGAGCATGGAGATGCGCTATGTCACCGCCTGCATGGAGGGCGAGCAGCTCAAGATCTACAAGAAAAAGGTAGATGGCGGCTGGCAGCTCGGCGCCCGCCGTGAGGACGGCAAATGCGCCTGCTTCGGCTTCCTCGCCGTTAATGAGGACTGAACCGAGCATACCCCTTTTCTTTAATTAACAATTCTTATAACACCTCTTTATTTTTGCCAACTATGCGGAAACTGCCTCGCACCGTTACGGTGCGGGGCAGTTTTTGTGTCGTGCGGTTATTCAGATGTCGGCCTTTATTGCAATGAGGGTGCACGCGACGATGCTCAGACCCTCGAGAATGAATGCAACGCCGAGGGTTATCGCAAACGCGACCGTGCTCACCACGGGGTCAAGCAGCCCTATGATGCCGAGCGCGAGCAGCACGATACCGAGCGCGAGCACCCAGCCCCATGCCCTGACGCCGAGCACGCGAAGGTCAAAGGCGCTGACGAATCTCGTGACGCCCGTGAACAGCAGCCACAGCGTGAACAGAAGCGGCAGCGAGACCATCGAGAACCAGCGGTTAAACAGCAGCAGCATCGACAGCAGCACCGTAAGCACACCGTCAAGCAGCAGCCAGCCCGCACCGAACACGAGCCCTCCGCCGACGGAGAACAGAACTATCTCGACAATGCCCGCGAACAGCATGAACACGCCGAGGATAACTCCCGCCGAGACCACCGCAGCCTGCTTGTTGCACAGGCAGAAAATGCCCGCCGCTATCAGCAGCACGCCCGCGAGGATACTCAAGGTGCGCATTGTTGTCTTGTTCATAAAACATCCTTCCTTTGTGTTGATTTTACTTGGATTATAGTCCTCCGATGCAGCGTTTTCAAGGCTTTTCGGCTGATTTCTTTCACACTAAATGCGGGAATTTCGTCAGTAGTCAGTTACCGAGCTATCGCAATAAAGACCATTTCCGGTGTCAGTGACAAACTGCCCCAACGGCAGTCAGCAGCCAGTTACCGAGCCACCGCAATAAAGATTAACTCCATTGTCGGTAACGCATTGCCTCAACGGCAGTTGTTGCGGCGGTGCTCGGAGGGGAGGCGGCCGTAGGTCTTGCGGAATTCCGCAGAGAATTTGCTCTGGCTCTCGTAGCCGACGCGCTCGGCAATCTCGGCGATGCTGAGCTCCGTTTCGCTCAGAAGCCGCGCGGCAAGCTCCATGCGGTGCTCTTTAATGTGCGCCGCGAGCGATTTTCCGTATACGCCCTTGAACATCTCCTTGAGCGACGACGGATTTATCAGAAAGCGCCGCGACAGCTCCTCGATCGTGAAGCGCCGGTCGAGATTTTCCGTCAGCAGATCGTGCACCTGCCGTATCGTTTCGAGCTGCTGCGGTGAGTATTTTCCCTCGCCGCCGATGCCGGAATCAAGCTCCGGCAGCTCAGGCACACTGGAAATGTCGCCGGATTTTTCCTCGGGGCAGGCTATCTGCATCGTCTTTTCCATCGCACCGTGCAGCAGACGCACCTGCTCGGTCGCGGCGGCACGGTAATAGACCTCCTTCCCGTCGCGGCGGCTCTCGATAAGCCCCGCTGCGCGAAGCTGCCTTAGATGATGCGAAACGGCGGGGCTGGTCATTCCCGTCAAAAAGGATATGTTCACAACACACTCCGAGCAGTGGCACAAAAGCCAGAATATGCGCACTCTGCTCGGATCGGCAAGCAGCTTAAATACGTCCGCGACCGTGCGGAAGCTCTCCGTTTTTTCCATGTTCTCGCGCAGCTGCCCGCTTATCCCCTCGCCGTGGTCGTGCGGCAGCGTTTTCCCGTTTTCCATATCGTTGCTCCATTCGGAAGTGATTTTAGCCCATTCGGAAGAACAGACGCCGTAAGCGTTGACTTTTCGGCGCATACTGATTATACTGCAAGCATAACGATTAAGCAATCATTTAATTGTTCAAAATTATAAACGACGAGGAGAAGCACAATGAAAAAGACCTACAAGATCGAAGTTGACTGCGCAAACTGCGCCAATCTCATGGAAAACGCCGCGTCTAAGACCGAGGGTGTTGCAGCCGCTGCCGTGAATTTCATGACCCAGAAGATGACCGTTGAGTTTGCCGAGGGCGCGGACGTTGACGATGTCATGAAAAACGTCGTCAGAAACTGCAAGAAGGTCGAGGACGACTGCGAGATATATCTCTGAGCCGCGGCTCGGATTTTGGGAAAAAACGCTGTAAGGACTGAGGATAATGAATAAAAAGCAGAAAAAAGTGCTTGTGCGGATAATCATAGCGGCGCTTATCCTGGCGGGGCTCAACCTGCTGCCGATACAAGGTGTGCCGGCGATGCTGCTCTACCTTGCGGCGTATTTCGTTATCGGCTATGACATTCTGCGCAAGGCGGGCAAGGGCATTTTAAACGGCCGCGTTTTCGATGAGAACTTCCTCATGGCGGTCGCCACGGTGGGCGCCATCGTGCTCGCACTGATCGAAAAAAGCGGCGACTTCAACGAGGCCGTGTTCGTCATGCTCTTTTATCAGATAGGCGAGCTTTTCCAGAGCTACGCCGTCGGCAAGAGCCGCCGCGACATAACGGCGCTCATGGACATCCGCCCGGACTATGCCAACGTTGAGCGCGACGGCAAGCTCGAGCAGGTCGATCCCGACGAGGTCGAGACCGGCAGCATAATTGTCATCCAGCCGGGCGAAAAGGTGCCCATTGACGGCGTCGTCGTTGAGGGCGAATCAACGATAAATACGAGCGCACTCACGGGCGAGAGCCTCCCGCGTGACATTGCCGAGGGCGAGGAGATCATAAGCGGCTGCATAAATATGACGGGCGTTTTGAAGGTCAGAACAACGAAGCCCTTCGGCGAATCGGCGGTGTCGAAAATACTCGAGCTCGTCGAAAATTCGGGTATGCGCAAGTCGCGCTCGGAGCAGTTTATATCGCGCTTTGCGAGGGTGTATACCCCCATCGTGTGTTATAGCGCACTTGCTCTCGCGCTGCTGCCGCCGCTGGTGAGGGTACTGTTTATGGGTCTGGGCGGCGAGTGGACAGTCTGGCTCTACCGCGCACTTGCGTTTTTGATCGTAAGCTGCCCCTGCGCGCTCGTTATCAGCATCCCGCTCAGCTTTTTCGCGGGCTTGGGCGGAGCAAGCCGCGAGGGTGTGCTCGTGAAGGGCTCGAACTTCCTTGAGGCGCTGTCGCAGACGAAAACCGTCGTGTTCGATAAGACCGGCACGCTCACGAAGGGCGTTTTCGAGGTCAGCGGCATACACCACTGCCCGATAGAGGACGAAAAACTGCTTGAGTTTGCGGCGCTTGCCGAGTGCGCCTCGTCCCACCCGATAAGCAAGAGCCTGCGCACCGCCTACGGCAAGGAGATCGACCGCAGCCGCGTTTCCGATATCGAGGAGATAAGCGGCAGCGGCGTGACCGCCACGGTAGACGGGCATAAGATCGCCGCCGGAAACGACCGCCTCATGCGCACGCTCGGCATTGAATACACCGACTGCCACAGCGCGGGCACCATCGTCCACGTTGCCATCGACGGCAGGTATTCGGGACATATCATCATTTCCGACGTGGTGAAGCCCAGCTCGAAGCAGGCCGTCGCGGAGCTTAAAAGGGCGGGCGTCGAAAAGACCGTTATGCTCACAGGCGACTCAAGCTCCGTTGCCGATAAGGTCGCGGCGCAGCTCGGCATCGACGAGGTGCACAGCCGGCTTCTGCCTGCCGATAAGGTCGAGCGGGTGGAGCGGCTTCTCGCCGTGCAGAGCGGCAAGGCAAAGCTCGCCTTCGTCGGCGACGGCATAAACGATGCGCCCGTGCTCTCGCGCGCGGACATCGGCATCGCAATGGGCGCGATGGGCTCGGATGCGGCGATCGAGGCCGCCGACGTCGTGCTCATGGACGACGACCCGATGAAAATATCCAAGGCGATCAAGATCTCGCGCAAGTGCATCCGCATCGTGTATGAGAACATCGTCTTTGCCCTCGGCGTCAAGTTTGCCTGCCTGCTTCTGGTGGCGCTCGGCGTCGCGGCAATGGGCGCGGCGATCTTCGCCGATGTCGGCGTCATGGTCATCGCGGTCCTGAACGCAATGCGTGCCCTGCGCGTGCAAAAGCTCTGATAAATAAACCAAAACGGCTCTGTCTCAATCTGAGGCAGGGTCGTTTTTTTGCGCCCGAAAACGGCAGCAAAGCCCGCCGATCCGCTTCTTTTTATGCCAATTATGTATCTAAACGTACAAATGATGTCAGAAACACCAAAAATTTTGAATAATTCGTTAATATATGAAGCAGAGAATATTTCGGCGAAATTTTCGGAAGAAAGGTCAGCAGGAGAGAATTGTGATTAGGATTTGCATTGCGGATTCGGGCAATGACTGCGCAAGTAAAATTTGCGATCTGCTTGAACGCGAGCTGGACACAAAAAGAATATCGAACAGCATTGATATTGCGTGCGATTGGAAAGAGATAGACGAGGCGGTGAGCGCGGATCCGGGCTACCAGATGTTTATCATCTGCATCGACTCGGTCAGACCCTCGTTTGACTGGCGGCGGCTGGCCCGGGACCTGCGCAGACCGAAGGGGCTGTGCAAGCTCGTGTTCGTATCCGACCGTCTTGAGGACGCCGAGGAGATATTTGAGTTCTTTCCGTATTTTTTTATCTATCGCTCGAATTTGGAATACAGGATACCCCAGCTTGTCGAGCACGCCTTCGCGGGGAACAGGATGGGCGAGCGCAAGATGTTCACGACCAAGCTCGTGCAGTATGCGGTCAATTACGACGATATCATTTTCTGCGAGCACCTGCAGCGTAAAACGCAGCTCGTGTGCGAGAGATTTACTATAAACGTCAACGAAAAGCTTGCGGACATTCTCGAGGAGCTGCCGGGCGAATTCGTGCAGACGCACAGCAGCTTCATCGTCAATATGAACCACGTGCGCGGTCTCGGCAAAAACGGCTGCACCATGGATAACGGAACGGTCGTGCCGGTCAGCCGATCGCGCTTTTCCGAAGCCCTCGACGCGTTTGAGCACCATGTGAATCAAAGCTGTGCAAGGCGGCCTTGATATATACCCACCCTCCCTAAAAATATCCCCGAATAGTGCAAAAACGGCTCTGTCTCGTTTGAGGCAGAGCCGTTTTTGCGTATATAAAATCACAGGAAGGGCGTATCCTTCGGGGGCGTGTACTCATGCTTTAGGATCTCGCTGAAATCGGGGTCGTCGGCGGTGGTGTCCTCGGTGTCGCGCACGAAGTTTATAAACTCCGTCATAAGCTCGCTCGGCTCGCGGTTTTTATGCCGCACGAGCACGTATTCTATCTGCCGCGCGGGCTCGGTGATGACCTTCGTGACGAGCAGATCGTTCGGCGTGTAGGTCGTGCGCGGGAAGATGGCGATGCCGATGTCAAGCTCCGCAAGCGCGACGGCGTCGATGTAGTTTGACATGGTGCAGAAGATGCTCGGCTCCTTGCCGACCTCGGCAAACCACGAGCGTATCGCGTCGATGCGCGACGGGCGGCTTGGGATTATAAGCGGCTTTCCGGCGAGCTTTTCGAGCGATATCGAGTCGCCCTCCTCGGCGGCGAGCGGGTTTGAGCGCGACATTATCGCGACCCACGGCCCTCTCCCGACGGCAAAGCCCTCAAGGTGCTCCGTATCATAGGGCGCGGCTATGACCGCAAGATCGACCAGCCCCTGGCGCATACGCTCGAGCACGTCGTCGCTGCTGCCGTTCCATAGGCTGTACCTCACGGCGGGGTACTCCTCCTTGAAGCCGGCGATCCAGCGCGCGGTCAGAAACGGAGCGCGGCCCTCGACCATGCCGATGTTTATCGTGCCGCTCATGCCGCCGCTCATACTCATGACCTCGTGGCGGGTTTTCTCTGCCATGTCGAGGATTTGCACGGCGCGCTGGAAAAGCAGCTTTCCCGCGTCCGTGAGCTGAAGCTGGCGCTTGCCGCGGATGAACAGCTTGATACCCAGCTCCTCCTCAAGAGCCTTCATCTGGTTGCTCAGCGGCGGCTGACTCATGCAGAGCCTCTCGGCGGCGTGCGTGATGTTAAGCTCCTCCGCCACGACCGAGAAATATTTAAGCGTTCTCAGATCCATTTGATTCAATACTCCTGTTTGACTCTTTTCGACATTATCATATCAGAAAAATATGATAGCCGCAATGGTATTTGTATTTTTGTTGTAAAAAATATTGTGTTAATATACGAACAAGATTTGTTGTGATCATTTGCTCTCTCATCTGTGAAAACCGAAATCTGCCGCAGATTCTGCGGCAGACTTTGGTTTTTATAGAGCTCACGGCGGATCGGAAAAACGAAATAACGCAAATGCGATGACGAAGACAAGTAGCTCATATGCTTGGCGGCAGCGAGTCGGGGACAGTGCGAGCCCGACGCCGGAGGATGAGTGAATAACACTTTATCAGCAGCGATCTGAACGGCACAGACCCAGTAGGAAAGACGCGGAGTGCGGCGTTAAGGCACGAGGGCTTGTCTGAGCCCGTAAAAGTGATTGCTTCGGCAATAAATTAGGTGGCACCGCGGATTTGCAGCTATTCGTCCTAAAATTTAGGGATAGCTGCCCAAAAAATTCGGAGGTGCATTTTTTATGTGTTCGATCATCGGCTTTACGAGCGAAAAGCTCAGTGCTCTCAAGGCGAGGGCGTATTTTGACCGCACCGTTTCGCGCGGTCCGGACGCAACGCGCATGGCGCAGCTGCCCAGCGCGACCCTCGGCTTTCACCGCCTGTCTATCATGGGACTTGACGAGCGCGGTATGCAGCCGTTTTACCTCGATGGCGATGCCGTCGTGTGCAACGGCGAGCTGTACGGCTTTCGCACTCTGCGCGAGGAGCTGAGTAAAAAATACAGCTTTAAAAGCGAGTCCGACTGCGAAATTATCCTGCCGCTTTACCGCGAATACGGTCTTGAGATGTTCAAAATGCTCGACGCGGAGTTTGCGATGATAATCTACGACGGCAAAACGCGGCAACTCATCGCGGCGCGCGACCCCATCGGCATACGCCCGCTTTACTACGGACACTATTCCGACGGCAGCATCGTATTTGCCAGCGAGGCGAAAAACCTCGTGGGGCTGTGCGATGATATCATGCCGTTCCCTCCCGGTCACTACTATGCCGGCGGCAGATTTGTCCGCTATGCCGACCTGACGGATGTCGCGGAGTATTCTCACGACGATATCGACACCGCCTGCGCGAAGATACGCGAAAAGCTCATTGCGGGCGTGGAAAAGCGCCTTGACGCGGACGCACCGCTCGGCTTCCTGCTCTCGGGCGGGCTCGATTCGAGCCTTGTGTGCGCAATATCGGCAAAGCTGCTCGGCAAGAAGATACGCACCTTTGCCATAGGTATGGACCTTGACCCCATCGACCTCAAATATGCCCGCGAGGTCGCGGATTTCATAGGCTCGGAGCACACCGAGGTCAGCATGACGCGCGAGGAGGTGCTCGCCTCGCTTGAGGAGGTCATAGCGCTGCTCGGCACTTATGACATAACCACCATCCGCGCAAGCATCGGAATGTATCTGTGCTGCAAGGCGATACACGAAAAGACCGACGTGAGAGTTCTGCTCACGGGCGAGATTTCCGACGAGCTTTTCGGCTATAAATACACGGACTTCGCGCCCTCGGCAGAGGAATTTCAGCGCGAGGCGAAAAAGAGAGTGGACGAGCTTCATATGTACGACGTGCTGCGGGCCGACCGCTGCATCTCGGTAAACTCGCTCGAGGCGAGAGTGCCGTTCGGCGACCTCGACTTTGTGCGCTATGTCATGAGCCTCGACCCCAAGCTCAAGATGAACACCTACGGCATGGGCAAATACCTGCTGCGCCGCGCGTTTGAAAAGGACGGCATCCTGCCGGACGATATCCTTTGGCGGCAAAAGGCTGCGTTTTCCGACGCGGTGGGGCACTCAATGGTGGACGACCTGAAGGCATATGCGCAGAGCGTGTACACCGACGAGGAGTTTGAGCGCGGACGCCTTAAATATGATTTTGCGGTACCCTTTACCAAGGAGAGCCTTTTATACAGAGACATATTCGAAAAATACTACCCCGGCCAAGCGCACATGGTAAAGGATTTTTGGATGCCCAACAAAACGTGGCCGGGCTGTGACGTTGACGACCCCTCCGCCAGAGTTTTGAAAAACTACGGCGCGAGCGGAAAATAAAAAGGAGGTAAAAACCATGAGCAAGGAAACCAAGAAGATACCCGAGCTTTTCGGAAGCTGTGTTTTTAACGAGCGCACGATGCGCAAATATGTCAAGGAAAAGTATTATCAGGAATGGAAAAAGTGCCTTGCCGACGGCAGACCGCTCACGCTTGAGCTTGCTAACGGGATAGCCGACGGCATGAAGGAGTGGGCGCTTGAAAACGGCGCGACCCACTTCACCCATTGGTTTCAGCCTCTCACCGGCATCACCGCCGAGAAGCACGACAGCTTCATCTGTCCCGCAGGCGGCGGCACGATAAGCATGGAGTTTTCGGGAAAGGAGCTCGTGCGCGGCGAGCCGGACGCCTCAAGCTTCCCCTCCGGCGGACTTCGCGCGACCTTTGAGGCACGCGGCTACAGCGCGTGGGACCCCACCGCGTTTGCGTTCATTAAGGACGGCACTCTGTGCATCCCGACCGTTTTTTGCTCGTATTCCGGCGAGGCGCTGGATAAGAAAACGCCGCTGCTGCGCTCCTGCGATGCGGTGAGCCGTCAGGCGCTGCGCATACTGCGGCTTTTCGGCGACGAGGAAACGCGCAAGGTCGTCGCTCAGGTGGGACCGGAGCAGGAATATTTCCTCGTTGACAAGGAGCTTTTCCTTGAGCGCGAGGATCTGAGACTGTGCGGCAGAACGCTTTTCGGCTCGAAGCCGCCCAAGGGTCAGGAGCTTGAGGATCACTATTTCGGATCCATTCGCCCGCGCGTTGCCGAGTATATGCGCGATCTCGACGAGGAGCTGTGGAAGCTCGGCGTGCTCTCGAAAACGCGCCATAACGAGGTCGCTCCGGCGCAGCACGAGATAGCGCCCGTTTATTCCGACGCCAACACCGCAAACGATCAGAACCAGCTCACGATGGAGATAATGCAGAAGGTCGCGGACCGCCATGACCTTGTGTGCCTGCTGCGCGAAAAGCCCTTCGCGGGCGTCAACGGTTCGGGCAAGCACATAAACTGGTCGCTCGGCACGGACACGGGCAAGAACCTCTTTTCTCCCGGCAGCACTCCGGGTCAGAACGCGCAGTTTCTGCTCTTCCTCGCGGCGTTCGTGCGCGGCGTGGACGAGTATCAGGAGCTTCTCAGATGCTCTGTCGCCTTTGCCGGAAATGACCACCGCCTCGGCGCACAGGAGGCGCCTCCCGCGATAATCTCCGTCTTTATCGGTCAGGAGCTTGAGGCGATAGTCGATTCCATCGTAAACGGCACGGGCTACACCGACGTCGGCAAGAGCACTCTGCGCATAGGCGTGGATGTTCTGCCGCCGATCCCGCGCGATACGACCGACCGCAACCGCACCTCTCCCGTCGCGTTCACGGGCAACAAATTCGAGTTCCGTATGCCCGGCGCGAGCCAGTCGATAGCAGGCCCGACGACGGTGCTGAACACCGTAATGGCCGATTCGCTGTGCCGCTTTGCCGACGAGCTTGAAAAGGCCGAGGACTTTAACGGCGCGCTGCACGAGCTTATTAAGCGCACCTTCACCGAGCACGGCCGCATTCTCTTCTCCGGCAACGGCTACGATAAGGCGTGGGTCGCGGAGGCAGAGCGCAGGGGGCTTAAAAACCTCAAGAACGCAGCGAGCGCACTGCCGCGGTATATGCTCGCAAAAAACGTCGAGCTGCTGACCCGCTACGGCGTTTATACCACAGCCGAGATCGCCGCGAGAAACGAGATACACATGGAGCAGTACTGCAAGGTCATTGCGATCGAGGGCGAGACGCTTGTTGACATGGTGCAGCACGGCATACTCAACGCCGTTTCGGAATACACCGCTGCCCTGAGCGAAACGCTCATCAAAAAGCGCAAGGCCGTGCCGGAGGCGCCGTACCGCGTCGAAAGTGCGCTCATCGGCACCCTCAGCAGCCTCAACGAGAGCCTTCTCGACAAGGTCGTCGCGCTCAAATCCGCGCTCGAAACGGCGCCCAAGTGCGGCTGCGAGGAGCTTATGAAATACTACCACGACGAGGTGTTCCTCAAGATGGAGGATATGCGCAGCGTCATTGACAAGCTCGAGACGCTCACCGCAACGGAGTATTGGCCGTACCCCGCCTACTACGACCTGCTGTTCTCGGTCTGACGCAAGGCTCCTCGGCAGGTAGTACACGATCACGGCAAATTTTTTCGGGAGAGAGTAAAAAATTATGAAGTATGTATTTGTCACGGGCGGCGTCGTGTCGGGCTTGGGAAAGGGTATCTGCGCGGCGTCTCTCGGCAGGCTTTTAAAGCAGCGCGGGCTGCGCGTTAAAAACCAGAAATTCGACCCATATCTCAACGTTGACCCCGGCACCATGAGCCCGTATCAGCACGGCGAGGTCTTTGTCACCGACGACGGCGCGGAGACCGATCTTGACCTCGGTCACTACGAGCGCTTCGTTGACGAGAGCCTCGGCGGGGCCTCCTCCGTGTCCGCGGGCAGGATATATTGGAACGTCCTCAACCGCGAGCGGCAGGGCGGCTATCTCGGCGGCACGGTGCAGATAATCCCGCACGTCACGGACGAAATCAAGCAGAGCATCTACGCCATGGAGGATGAGAGCATCGACGTTCTCATCTGTGAGATAGGCGGCACGGTCGGCGATATCGAAAGCCAGCCCTTTCTGGAGGCGATCCGTCAGGTCGCGGTGGAAAAGGGCAGACACAACGTCGTGTTTATCCACGTTCCGCTCATAGTCAGCATACCCGGCACGGGCGAACTCAAAAGCAAGCCCACGCAGCACTCCGTCAAGGAGCTGCTGTCGGTCGGGATACAGCCCGACGTGCTCGTGTGCCGCACCGACACTCCCATAAGCGAGGATATACGCATGAAAATTGCGCTGTTCTGCAACGTCGAGCCTGAGTGCGTCATTCAAAACGCGACGGCATCCACGCTCTACGAGGTGCCGCTCCTGCTTGAGCGGGAGGGACTTTCGGGCGTCGTGTGCCGCAAGCTCGGACTTGAGTGTCCCGAGCCGAGGCTTGACGAGTGGCGCGAGATGGTGGAGAGGATAAAAAGCGCGCGCAGGAGCGTGACCGTCGCCCTTGTCGGCAAATATGTTCAGCTCCACGATGCGTATCTTTCCGTTGCCGAGGCCCTGCAGCACGCCGCGGCGTCGTTCGGTGCAAGGGCGGATATAAAATGGGTCGATTCCGAGGAGCTTTGCGAGGAAAATGTCGGCGCAGTCCTCGGCGTCGCGGACGGCATACTCGTCCCCGGCGGCTTCGGAGACCGCGGCATCGAGGGCATGATACTCGCGGCGCGTTATGCGCGTGAAAACGACGTGCCGTATCTCGGGATATGCCTCGGTATGCAGATCTCGGTCATAGAATTTGCGCGTAACGTGCTCGGCTGGAGCGACGCAAGTTCCGAGGAGTTCACCTCCTGCTCGCAGCACCCCGTCATTGCGCTCATGCCCGATCAGCAGGGCGTCACCGCAAAGGGCGGCACGATGCGCCTGGGCAAGTACCCCTGCGTGCTCTCCCCGCAGAGCAGGGCGTATAAATACTACGGCGAGGGGCTCATATACGAGCGCCATCGCCACAGATACGAGGTCAATAACGAGTTCCGCGAGCTGATTAGCGAACGCGGGCTCGTGCCGGTGGGCTTGAGCCCCGACGGTCACCTTGTCGAGATGGTGGAAAACCCGTCGTGCAAATGGTTTGTCGCGTCGCAGTTCCACCCCGAATTCAAGAGCCGTCCGAACAAGCCCCACCCGCTGTTTGCGGGCTTTATTGAAGCATCCCTCAAGTGAAAGGTGAGATGAAAAATGAGAAACTACGAGAAGGAATTTGCGCAGCGCGTTCAGTTTATAAAGCGCACCGTGCGCGAGAGCGGCGCTGACGGCATCGTCTACGGCAACTCCGGCGGCAAGGACTCCGCGCTCGTCGGCATTTTGTGCAAGGCAGCCTGCGATAACACCGTCGGCATCATCATGCCCTGCGCGACGGCACGCAACTTTGAAATAGATAAGCGCGACGGCGAGGAGGTCGCAAAGGCATACGGCATCGAAACGCGCTATGCAGATCTCTCCGCCGTTAAGAGTGCGGAAAAGGCGGCTCTTGCGGGCGTGACGGAGCTCAGTCCCGCGGCGGAGGCGAATATTGCGCCGCGCCTGAGAATGGCGACGCTCTACGCCGTTGCCGCCACGGAAAACCGCCTCGTCTCCGGCACCGGCAACCGCAGCGAGGGCTTCGTCGGCTACTTCACCAAGTGGGGCGACGGCGCCTGCGATTTTAACCCGATTGCCGACCTGACCGTCACGGAGATATACGAATTTCTGCGATATCTCAAGGCTCCGAAGTGCGTCATAGAAAAAGCGCCCTCGGCGGGACTGTTTGACGGACAGACCGACGAGAGCGAGATGGGCTTTACGTATAAAGAGCTTGACACCTACCTCGATGGTGGTAAAATAGATGACGCGGTGCTCGAAAGGATACAGAGAATGCACGCAAGAAGCGAGCATAAGCGCCGCGAGATTCTGACATTCTGAGGTGCAGGTATTTGAAAACTAAAGATATGGCTTACATCGCTCTGATGGCGGTGCTCATGTCGGTGTGCTCGTGGCTGTCGATACCGGCGGCCGTGCCGTTTACCATGCAGACCTACGCCATTTTCACGGCGCTGCTGCTATTGGGAGGCAAGCGCGGCACGATCGCGGTCGCCGTGTACATCGCGCTCGGCGCGGTGGGACTTCCGGTGTTCTCCGGCTTTGTCGGCGGCGTCGGCAAGCTCATGGGACCGACCGGCGGCTACATAATCGGCTTCGTGTTCACGGCGCTTGTTTACTGGCTGCTTGAAAAGAGCCTCGGCAAAAAGCTCTGGGGGCGGCTTGTCGCTCTCGCGCTCGGGCTCATCGTGTGCTACGCCTTCGGTACCGTGTGGTTCGTGCAGGTGTATTCCGCGACAAAGCCCATGAGCTACACGACAGCGCTCGGCATCTGCGTGTTCCCATTCCTGCTGCCGGATGCAGCAAAGCTGGCGCTTGCCGTTTTGACCGAGCGGGTGCTGAGAAAGCATATCGTAATAGAATAAAGAACAAAAAAACAGCTCCTTTCGGAGCTGTTTTTTTCATGCTTATAAGTCTTACTTCATTGCGGCGACCGCGTCGAAGTCCTCGCATATCTTTGCGTCGGGAGCCTTGGTCAGCAGGGACACGACGACGATGAAGATGCAGGAGGTAAGGAATGCCGGCAGCAGCTCGTATATCGCAAAGCCGCCTCCGAGGGGTGCGATGGCGTACTTCCAGATGAACACCATTGCTGCGCCCGAGAACATACCGGCGATGGCGCCCCACTTGTTGCAGCGCTTCCAGTAGAGCGAGAACAGGACGATGGGTCCGAAGGTGGAGCCGAAGCCCGCCCATGCAAACGATACGACGCGGAAGATGGAGCTCGTGGGGTCGAGTGCGAACAGCACGCCGCAGACGGCTACGCACAGAACGGTGATGCGTGCGACGACCATGCTCTTCTTGTCGCTCATCTGTACGCCGAACACGCCGCGGATGAGGTTCTGCGCGATCGCGCTTGCTGCTGCGAGGAGCTGAACGTCTGCCGTGGACATCGTCGCTGCGAGGATGCCCGCAAGGACAAGACCGGCGAGGATGGCGAAGAATGCGCCGTACTCGGACAGGACTGCCGCGATGGAAACGATGAGCGATTCGGCAGCGGATGCGTCGCCAAACATGGGGACGATGCTTGCCTTAGCCATGGAGTAGCCGACTATGCCGATGATGACTGCAACGGACAGGGAAATGACGACCCAAAGGGTAGCGACACGGCGGCTGAGCTTGAGCTTGTTCTCGTCCTCAATGGCCATGAAGTGAAGAATGACGTGGGGCATACCGAAGTAGCCGAGAGACCATGCGAGGGTGGAGATGATCTTAAGGAAGCCGAAGCTGCCCGCCTCCGTGGCGAGGATGTTGGTGGTGGCGGTCATGCTCAGGTAGCCGGGGATGGCCTTTGCGTTTGCGACGACCTGCGACCAGCCGCCGACGGAGTTGATGCCGAAGATGAGGACGACGGCGAGTGCGAATATCATGATGAGGCTCTGCACAAGGCTCGTGACAGAGGCTGCCTTGAAGCCGCCGCAGGCGGTGTATGCAACGATGACGGCGGCGCTGATAATCATGGTGGGAACGTAGTCAAAGCCGAAGAGCGTTCCGAAGAGCTTGCCGCAGGCGGAGAAGCCGGACGCGGTGTAGGGAACGTAGAAGACGATGATGGTGATGGCACCGATGAGCTCGATGAGCCTCGTGTCGTCATAGAAGCGGCGGGAGATGTACTCGGGAAGCGTGACCGCGCCCAGACGCACGGAGTAGCGGCGCAGACGCTTTGCAACGAACAGCCAGTTGAGGTAGGTGCCCAGTGCAAGACCGATAGCCGTCCAGCTCGCCTCCGCGATGCCGCAGAAGAATGCAAGACCGGGGACGCCCATGAGCAGATACGCGCTCATGTCGGAGGCCTCCGTGGAAAGCGCCGTGACGATGGGGCCGAGCTTGCGGCCGCCGAGATAGAACTCGTGCGCGTCGGACTGACCCTTGGAGTAATAAACGCCTATCGCGACCATGCCTACGAGGTAAACGACGATGGCGATCAGGATACAAATAATATTAGCTGACATTGTTTCTCTCTCCTAACATTTTTGAACGATGTATGAATTATAGCCGCCCCAAAAATGCTTTGCAAGCGCGAAAAACGCAAAAAATCCTTGATTTTATAAAAAATACGGGTATAGTATTATCATACCTAATTTATTTCATGTCAGCATGAACAAAATTCATGTAACCATATTTCGGAGGCGAAAGCATGAGCATTTCAAAATACGAAACACTGGCGAAGGTCGTGGAGCTGGGAAGCCTCACGAGGGCGGCGGAGGCGCTGGGCTGCACGCAGTCGGCGGTGAGCCATGCGATAAACAATCTCGAATCGGAGCTCGGCTTTGCGGTGCTCACGCGCTCTCGTGCGGGAGTGAAGCTCACGGGCGACGGCGAGCGGATAATGCCGGCGGTGCGCGGTATGCTCAACTACGAGGAGCAGCTTCGCCAGACCGTTTCCGCCATTCGCGGGCTCGATTTCGGCACGGTGCGCATAGGCGCGTTCACCTCCGTCGCGGTGCACTGGCTGCCGGGCGTCATAAAGGAGTTTCAGGCGGACTATCCGAATGTCGATATTAAACTCTTAAACGGCGACTATTACGACGTTGAGCGCTGGATAGAGGAGGGCAGCGTTGACCTCGGCTTTGTAAACGTGCCCACGAGCATACGCTGCGAGTGCGTCCCGCTTATGGAGGACAGGCTGCTTGCGATACTTCCGCACGGGCACAAATTCGAGTCATATCCCAAATTCCCGCTCGTCGAGTGCGAGACGGAGGCGTTCATAACGCTTTTGGAGGAGTCCAACCACGACGCAAACCGCGCGCTCAGCGCCGCGGGGATAAAGCCGAACATCAGATTTTCCACCAAGGACGACTATGCCATCATCGCAATGGTCGAAAAGGGGCTGGGCATATCCATCATGCCGGAGCTGCTTTTAAAGGGCAGGCATGACGACGTCGTTGTGAAGGAGCTCGTGCCGCCGTCCAAGCGCGTTATTGGGCTTGCCATGACGGAAACGAGCAAGGACAGCCCCGCAACGCGCCGCTTTGCCGATTATATCATCGACTGGGTCAAGCGTGAGCGCCCTTCCGCTATTGCTACCGCGTGAATAATGTGTTAATATTATAAGATATGTAATATTTGACGTCTTGAGAGGGCACGGGACATGAAGATAGTAATAGTCGGCGCGGGCAAGATAGGCTCGTCACTTGCTTTTGAGCTGGCAAACGAAGACCACGATATAACCGTTGTTGAAAAGGACAAGGAGAAAATAAAGCTGCTTTCCGAGACGCTTGACGTTATGGCGCTGTGCGGAAACGGAGCGGCGATGGCGATCCAGCGCGAGGCAAACGTCGGCGACAGCGACCTGCTCATCGCGGTCACGGGCGAGGATGAATTGAATATGCTCGCGTGCATCGTCGCGCGCAAGCTCGGCTGCAAGAACACCATCGCCCGCGTGCGCAACCGCGAATACACCGAGCAGCTTTATATGCTCAAGTCCGAGCTCGGACTTTCCATGACGATAAACCCCGAGCTGCTTGCCGCGAAGGAGATATACAGGCTCCTTCAGATCCCCGCGTTTATAAAGCGCGACACCTTTGCCGAGGGCAAGGCGGAGATAGTCGAGCTGTTCGTCGGGGAGGATAACCCCCTTGACGGGCTGCGGCTTGCCGATCTGCGCAAAAGGATCCGCGTTCACGTTCTCGTGTGCGCCGTCGTGCGCGAGGAGCAGGTGTTCATCCCCGATGGCAGCTTTGTGCTGCATAAGGGGGATAAGATCTATGTCACCGCGCCCGCGACCGCGCTTGTGGAGCTCACGCACGATCTGCATCTGAGAAGCAAAAAGAGCAAAAACGTGCTCATCGTCGGCGGCGGCAGGATAGCCGAATATCTTGCGCCCATGCTCATAAAGGTCGGCAGCAGCATAAAGCTCATCGAGATGAAACGCTCGCGCTGCGAGTACCTTGCCGAAAAGTTCCCCGAAATGACGGTCATCTGCTCCGACGGTTCGAGCCAGTCGGTGCTCAAAGCGCATAACATCGGGCGAATGGACGCAGTGCTGCCGCTCACGAATATGGATGAGGAGAACATCATCATCGGAATGTTCGCGCGCAAGATGGGAGTGCCGCAGCTTTTGACGAAAATTAACCGCCTTGAGTACGGCGAAATACTCGGAGACCGCGGCGCGGACAGCCTCATAAGCCCCAAGAGCCTGAGCGCCCACGCCATCATCCGCTATGTCCGCGCAATGGAAAACACCGGCGGCAGCGCGGTGCTGACGATACATCGAATTGCCGAGGGCGAGGCGGAGGCGCTTGAGTTTGCCGTGACCGATGCGACCGAGCATCTGCACGAAAGGCTCATGGACATTAAGCTCAAGCCCGGCATACTCATCGTGTGCATAAACCACATGGGCAGGATAATCATCCCCGGCGGTCAGGACACCCTCGCCTCGGGCGACACCGTTGTGATAGTCACGACGGCGGGCAGGGATATCCTCGACCTGAACGATATTTTTGCATAAGTGCGGAGCGCATTATGAACTTTAACACCATAAGAAAAACCGTTGGGGTCATATTGTGCATCGAGGCGGCGTTCATGCTGCCCTCGCTGCTGGTGGGACTTGCCGACGGAGACGCTGCCGCCGTCAAGGGCTTTGCGATAGCCATAGCGGTCGTATTGGCAGTGGGGCTGCCGAGCGCCCTGGCGCGCAGCAAGGGCTCGCCCATAGGTGCACGCGACGGCTTTGTGACAGTCGCGCTCGCGTGGATAATAATATCCCTCTTCGGCGCGATACCCTTTTACGCAAGCGGCGTCATTCCGAGCATTTCAAACGCCGTTTTCGAGACCGTTTCCGGCTTCACGACGACGGGCGCCACCATACTTGAGGACGTCGAGGCGGCGCCGCGCGCCATATTGCTCTGGCGCAGCGTCACCAACTGGATAGGCGGTATGGGCGTGCTCGTGTTCCTGCTTGCCATCGCCCCCGTCGCACGCGAGGGCGGCTCGATGTTCCTGCTGCGCGCGGAATTCCCCGGTCCCATGGCGGCAAAGCTCGTGCCCAGAATGAGGCAGTCGGCAAAGCTCCTGTATGAAATATACATCGTCATGACCTTGGCGCAGATACTTCTGCTGTGCATCGGCGGAGTGCCGCTGTTTGACTCTCTTAATCTCTCGCTGTGCACCGTTTCCACGGGCGGCTTCGCCATAAGAAACGACAGTATGGCGTCATACAGCACCTACGCGCAGACCATAACGCTCATCTTTATGACCCTCGGCAGCATGAGCTTCAGCCTTTTCTACTGCATTGCCGCGCGCGAATTTCTGCGTGTGCGCCGTTCGCGCGAGCTGAGAACGTTTTTGCTGCTCATCGTCGGCGTGTCGCTTCTCATGGGACTTGACACGGCATGGAAATTCGCAAGCTTCGGCGAGGGGCTGCGCCATACGCTGTTCCAGGTCATGTCGATAATAAGCACGACCTGCTACGTTTCGATCGACGCGGAGTTCTGGTCGCCGTTTGTGTGGGCGATGCTGACGGTGCTGATGATAACGGGCCCGATGTCGGGCTCGACGGGCGGCGGCATGAAGATATCGCGCGTCATGATATTTACAAAGAGCACCTACCGCGCCATCGCAAAGACCGTCACTCCCAACTCCGTGCATCTTATCCACCTTAACGGCGAGATCGTCGATGAGGAGACCGTTACCTCCGTCAACAGCTTCGCCATCGCGTATTTCATGGCGGTCGTGATGACGGGCGTAGTGCTTGCCATTAACGGTCTGACCATCGGCGACGGTATGCTTGCGGCGATATCGAGCCTGAGTAACGTCGGCTACGGCATCGACTCGAACACCTTCACCATGGGCGTGTCGGGGCTGAATATTCTCAGCAAGGCGGTGCTTTGCTTTGATATGTTCCTCGGCAGACTTGAGATATTCCCCATGCTCGTCCTCTTTGCTCCGGCAACGTGGAAAACGTAATAAAAAGCTGCTGTTTTCAAACGAAAACAGCAGTTTTTTTAATATCTTACTTCATATAGACAAAGTCCGCAGGCGGGAGCGGTCGGCCCCGCGTTTTCGCGCTTTTTCGACTTGAGCGCTGCTGCAAGAGCCTCCTGCGTCATGCGCTGTGCACCCACCTCGAGCAGGCTGCCGACGATTATGCGCACCATGTTGTACAAAAATCCGTTTCCCGAAACGGTGAAGCGCAGCTCGCTGCCGAGGGAGTCTATCCGTATCTCATCGACCCGCCGCACGGCTGATTTTTTCATGCGCTTATTCGAGCAGAAGGCAGAAAAATCGTGCTCGCCGAGCAGAAGCTTCGCGGCGCTGCGCATTTTCTCAAGGTCAAGCTCCTCGTCGATGCGGTACATATATTTTCGCTCGAAAACGTTGGGAACGGGGCTATTCTGCACGCGGTAGACGTAAGTCTTGCCCGTGCACGAGAGCCTTGCGTGAAACCGCGGCGGCGCGTCCGTGAGAGAGTGCGCGGCAATGTCCTCGGGCATCAGCGCGCGCAGCCCGGCGAGAATTTCGTCTGTTGTCAGCGCGGTGTCCGCCTTGAACGACGCGACCTGCATTTTCGCGTGCGCTCCGGCGTCCGTGCGCCCCGAGCCGCTTATTTCGACAGGCTGAGAAAGAACCCGCGAAAGGGCGCTCTCGAGCCTTTGCTGAATGGTATTTTCCGTGTTGCCCTGCCTTTGCCAGCCGTGGTAGCGGCTGCCGTCGTAGCTGAGCGTGAGCATGAAATTTCTCATAGCGTGAGCCTGTATTTCCTGAGCATATAGGCGGGGAAGTAGGATAACTTAGCCTGCCGCAGCCCCTCGTCGCCGACGTCGTCCTCGCGGTTAATGTATTTAATGCCGCAGCTTTCCAGCTCCGTGCGCGAGAAGAGCATATTTATCATCTGAAACGCGCCCTTGTATTCGCGCTTTGCCTTTTCGATGTGGACGATGAGCGTGTCGCCGCGTACCTCGCCTATGCAGAATGCCGCGATATCGTCTCCGCAGTAGAGCGCGTAGCCCGTGCAGCCGTAAGCGGCAAAATCCACGAGCGCCTCGCGTGTGTGCTCGTTTTCATACGCGGCAAGCTCGGATTCGGGTGTGTCCGACCAGCCGTGGCGGCAGCAGTCGGCGATGTGCTTTGCGTTTTCCGCCGTTATCGGTTCGAGCCTGTGCTCGGGATAGAGCTTTTCGAACTGATGTATGAGATTGCGCTTCTTGCTGTATTTTTTGCCGGCGAGATATGCAAGATCCTCGGCGTTATAAATATAGTCGGCAATGTCCGGCTCCTCCTCGGCCTCAAACGCGAAGCTGCGCCGAAGCGTGTCGAGCGCCTCCTCCGGCACAAGGCTGAGCGTAAGGGGAGCATCTATCTTCGAGCGAAGATATTCTATGTTGTCGGCAAGCTCGCCCTCTCCGAGCGGGAGCATATAGTCGTATTGCGCACCCTCGCGCCGAGCTCTCTCGCGCATGAACAAAACGCCGTTTTCGATCGCGTATTCATAGCCGAAGCGGTCAGCCCACATGAAAACACCGAGCACGGAAAAATCGCAGGAGCGGTACTGTGCCGTGAGATAGGGACGCAGGGCGGGAACGTCCTTGAGTGTTATCTTTTTAAATTCCAATGGAGATACCTCTTTTTGCTTAGATGCCGACATTATATCACACGGCGCGCAAAAATAACAAGCGCAGCCGCCACGCGGCGGAAAAACTTATGAAAAGACATAAAAAGCCATGCTCTAATACTATCTTTGTTCATAAATTTGTGCTACAATGCAAGGTGCAGAATTATCTTTACGAATGAAAGGCAGTAATTATGGGTCTGTTCAGCAAACTGTTCGGAAATCACACCGACCGTGAATTAAAGAAAATATATCCTATCGTTGATAAGATCGAAGCCCTGGAGCCGCAGATGCAGGCGCTCTCGGACGAGGAGCTTCGAGCAAAGACCAAGGAATTTCAGGACCGCTATGACGGCGGCGAGGAGCTTGACTCCCTGCTTCCCGAGGCGTTCGCGGCAGTAAGAGAGGCTGCGTGGCGCGTGCTCGGCATGAAGCCGTTCAGAGTCCAGCTCATAGGCGGCATCGTCCTGCATCAGGGACGCATTGCCGAAATGAAGACCGGCGAAGGCAAGACCCTCGTTGCGGTCATGCCCGCGTATCTCAACGCAATAACCGGCGACGGCGTGCATATCGTCACCGTTAACGATTATCTTGCACGGCGCGACAGCGAGTGGATGGGCAAGGTGCACCGCTTCATGGGGCTCGACGTCGGACTTATCGTCCACGGGCTCACCAACGAGGAGCGCAAGGCGGCGTATGCCGCGGACATAACCTACGGCACGAATAACGAGATGGGCTTTGACTATCTGCGCGACAACATGGCGATATATAAGCAGAACCGCGTCCAGCGCGGACACCGCTTTGCCATCGTTGACGAGGTCGACTCCATCCTCATCGACGAGGCGCGAACTCCGCTCATCATTTCCGGTCAGGGCGACGAGAGCACCGATCTCTACCGCCAGGCCAACGACTTTGTCGCCTCGCTCAAGAAGAAGGTCTATGCCTCGACGGACTTGAAGGAGGAAGAGGACGAGAACATTGACGCGGATTACATCGTTGACGAAAAGGCGCGCACGGCAACTCTTACGGCGCGCGGCATCGCCAAGGCGGAGCGTGCGTTCGGTCTCGAAAACTACTCCGACATCGAAAACTCCACCCTCACTCACCATATAAATCAGGCTTTGCGCGCTCACGGCATCATGAAGCGCGATATCGACTACGTCGTTAAAGACGGCGAGGTGCTCATCGTCGATGAGTTCACGGGCCGAATCATGCTCGGCAGACGCTACAGCGAGGGTCTGCATCAGGCGATAGAGGCCAAGGAGCACGTTGACGTGCAGCGCGAGAACAAGACCCTTGCGACCATCACCTTCCAGAATTACTTCAGACTTTACGACAAGCTCTCCGGCATGACCGGTACCGCGCTCACCGAGGCGGAGGAGTTTGAGTCTATCTATAAGCTCGATATAGTCGAGATACCGACCAACAAGCCCGTGGCGAGGATCGACTGGCCCGACGTCGTTTACAAGACCGAGGCCGGCAAGGATCGCGCGATAATCGAGCAGATAATCGCCTGCCACGAAAAGGGACAGCCCGTTCTGGTCGGCACCATTTCGATCGAAAAGAGCGAATTTCTCTCCAAGCTCCTCAAGGCGCGCGGCATAAAGCACAACGTCCTCAACGCCAAGCACCACGAGAAGGAGGCAGAGATAGTCGCGCAGGCGGGCAAGCTCGGCGCGGTGACGATAGCGACCAACATGGCAGGCCGCGGCACCGATATCATGCTCGGCGGCAACGCGGAGTATCTTGCCAAGAACGATCTGCGCAAGGCGGGCTTTGCCGAGGAGACCATTGCCGAGGCTACGGGCTATGCCGAAACGAGCGATGAGGAGATACTTCGTGCGCGCAAGCTCTTCGCGGAAAAAATGGAGGAACACAAGGCGGTGTGCAATGCGGAGGCCGAGAAGGTCAGAGCCGTCGGCGGTCTGTTCATCCTCGGCACCGAGCGCCACGAATCAAGACGAATCGACAATCAGCTGCGCGGCCGTGCCGGTCGTCAGGGCGACCCCGG
>CEAB01069334.1_pt1 | contig 26184 bp, 22 predicted proteins | sample 557651 | NCBI WGS metagenome assembly CEAB01 (sample SAMEA3182046, study PRJEB8094) | gut metagenome | biome: human; feature: gut; material: Stool; isolation source: human stools | place: Canada | collected 2011-11-15
CCCCGTCCTTCTTGTAGGTGCGGCAGGTGAAGTGGTTGTAGCTGGCGGACATGGTATGCGCCCGGTGCAGCACCATGTTGGAGCCGCAGTCGGCGCAGAACACAAGGCCGGAATACTTGCTCTGTTCTTCCATCTTTGTCAGACGGCGCTTGTTCTTACGGACTCTCTGTACCACGTCCCAGACCTCCCGCGTAATGAGGGCGGGATGGGTGTTCTCAAAGACCAGGCATTCTTCTCTGGAATGCTCCACCCGTCGCTTATCCTTATAGGATTTAGTGCTATATTTCATATTGACGGTATTGCCCAGATAGATCTCATTCTCCAGCAGATTGGCAATAGCACTGTCTGACCAGTTATACGGATGTGCTGTATCCAGACAGGTGTGCGTGATACCGTACCTGGTGTATGCGTACATGGTGGGCGTCAGGATCTGCTCTTTCTTGAGAATGCGGGCAATTTGGCTGGGGCCGCTGCCGCCGGCGCACATGGCAAAGATCCTGCGGACAATGACTGCCGCATCTTCGTCCACGATTAGTTTTTTCGTGTCCGGGTCCTTTCGGTAGCCGTAAGGCGCTCTGGTCCCCAGCCATTCTCCACATTCCGCTTTGGCCTTCAGCACCGCACGGATCTTCCTGCTGGTGTCTCGAATAAACCACTCGTTGAACAAATTTTTGAACGGCATGAGATCGTTGCTCTCGCTGCTGTCGGTATCCACATTGTCATTGATGGCGATGTAGCGGACGCCGAACATTGGAAAGCGTTCCTCGATGTAGAGTCCCGTGTGGAGCTGATTTCTACCGAGGCGGCTGAGATCCTTGGTCACAATGATCCCAATCTCTCCGTTTTCCATGTCTGAGATCATCTGCTGGAACGCCGGTCTTTGGAAGTTTCCTCCCGAAAAACCGTCATCCACATAAAAGCAGGGGCTGGGGAAATGGTGATCTTCCGCGAACTTCCGTAAGATGGATTTTTGATTCTGGATCGAGTTCGAATCGCCCTCTATCCCATCGTCCTGGCTGAGACGGCAGTAAAGAGCGGTTTTCCTGATTTGGTTTGACTGATTCATACAGTCCTCCTTTTCTTTGTCAAACCGTTCAGAGCATTGCGACACCACAATACCCCGAACGATCTGAATTGTCCAGCACTTTACGCGCACAGCTTTTCCTGCCGGAAATCCAGTTCCGCCAGGGCCTTCAGTTTGTCCTCCACGGTTTCGCTGCCATGCCGTGGAAACACGGAGATGACTCGAATCTCCCGCCCGCAGGCTGTCTGCGTCCGCTCCACGGTGATATGCTCCTTATCGATGGTGATATTGGCTTTTTGCTCCATAGGCTCTCCTTGTGTTATTTGGATCGAGTTTGCCCACACGCCGCCTGTGGGGGCCTCTGCCGGAGGGGACGGGCAGGGCGCTGCCCGGTGCGGAAGAACGCCGCACGGTGCGGCACAGGGCGAACGGGCGGGTGTTTACTGCCCATCCTTGTGGCTCAGATCATGGTGTGCGTTTATGTGGTAGGCCTGTTCGAGAATGTGTTCCAGCAGGAAACGGATTCTGTCCGCCGCCTCCCGGTCCAGTTCCTTTGCGCGGGGATTCCGCAGAATCTGGCGGATATTGGAGTCGATCTTGTTGACTTCCTCGTGGAGCCGAAACCTGATCCGGCTGGGTCTTTCCACGATCTCGCTCTCTGCAATGAGCTTGCGGAAATAGGTGGTGACCGGCAGGCGGGTCAGTTCCCGATAGCGTTCCAGCCTTTGAAATTGTTCCTCTGTCATCCGGACAGAGATGCTTTTGCTGTTGTCCCGCAGTTTCCCTCTGGGAAGCGGCTTTTTGCGCTTACGGCGCATGGGGGAATCCCTCCTTCCTGACCTCGTATGCTGCCTGGGCAATGTCCTTCAGACAGTCGAGTGCTTGCCGAAGCCCCTCTGCCGTGCCATATCCGCTGTTGAAGGCACGAGCCACGGTGTTGATCTCCCGCCCCTTCTGATTGAGCAGGCAGAGAAAGTCCGACATGACGCCGTTCCGACTGATGATGGGACGATTGCCGGCGAGCTGCTCCATAAGCCATGCGTTGGCAGACAGCCCTGCCGCCCTGCTTCGTTCCATGAGCCGGCTGTATTCTTTGGCACTCATGCGGACGCAGGTCCGATGTGTCTGTTTGTTCATAAACCACCTCCAGACCGCTTCCGGCAATGTTGCCGAGAGCGGTTTTCTGTTTTTTCAGATACCCCCTCACTACCCCTCCCGAAAAAACAGCATGGTGAATAACAAAAAATCCAAAAATTTTGCAAAAAAATTGAAATCCAGGGTGTGCAATAGACACCCTCGCCGTCCAATCAAGGGTGTCTTATTGACACCCAAAGCGAAAAAATCGGCAGACAGACCCTTATAAAGTCTGTCTGCCGATGGTAACATACCACAAATCGAAGAAGGAGGCTCGGAACATGATGTATGCTGTTTTATCATTGGGGCTGGCGCTGCTGGGCGGGATCGTCCGTCTGGCACAGGTGCTACGGTTGTCTGCGCCGCTGCTGTACGGTGCACTGGTGATCACGGTATTCCGCCCGTGGTATCTGGCCCATACCGCTCTGGCGGACGGCATTTTCCTTGTGCTGGTGGGTCTTGCGGCGCTGTCATGGGTGGTGACGCTGATTCGAGCGGTGCGGGAGACGATCTGGTAAAGTAAGGGTTGGCAAGATTGCCAACCCTTACTTTCAGACAACCTTGTCAAAAAGTCTGACCGGGTTCGGTGAATTCACCGAACCCGGTTTTCAGCGTCTACCGCTTTTGACAAGATTGTCTGAAGCGCTTTAGGGCAGTCCGCTGTGATCGGGTTCGGCCATATTGCCGAACCCGATTTTATATGCTACTTTTCGGCAATACTGCCGAAAGGTTTCCGTCCGCGGGCGGCATGGGGGACTGGGGATTTCCCCAGCAAGCAGTATTTTGACATCAAAATGCGATGCTTGCGCCAACGCCGCCACAGGCGGCGTTGGCTTAGTCCCCGCCAATCTGTGCTGTTGACCAAAGTCTGTGTTCATGGGGGAGAGAAACGGTAAAGACTTGAACCGCTTCTCCAACAGAGTTAATACCATACCCACCTAAGAATGCCTACATTTATAGTTCATTCCCCAGAACGATTGACTTTTTAAAAGATACTGATATAATTAAACTCACAATCAAAACAGAGACAAGGGTGCGCACCCTTGCCCCACAGGATTCCCCTGTGGGGCAATTCCCCTCTGCAATCTTTCTTTAGAGAATGAACTGACTGCACGGTAAATCATTTCGATTAAAGAACAACTTTGATTGTAAAGTATTCTCCCTGCGTATTGCGTGAGAACAGATGCCGCAATAAACAGGGAGTACCTTTAAGATGTGAGTTAGTTGCATCTAACTCGCGCTGGAGTTTTACCAGAAACCAGTGTGAGTTTATTCACGGCGGTTAGATGGCTCTAACTTACGTAAGTAAACCTCGAAGTGTTAGTGATTATTAGTACACTTGTCGAGCCGCATGACATCCTTGCGCATAATACGCAGAGAGGCTGCGGGGCGGCAATATATTTTATCGACAGTTAGGGGACACTAACCGGCGAGCGGCGAGAAAGGAGCGGATAAGGAATAACAATATAAGGGATTCCATGAGGTTCCCTGATGGCGTCAAGCACATATGAAAAATAGTTTCAAACAGGAGATATTACATGAAGAAACTCAAAAACAGATTCCTGTCATGCCTTCTGTCGGCAGCGATGATCATCTCCATGGTCCCGTCTACTCTGGCAAGCGGCATAGACGCGCAGCCGCTTGCTGCGGGAGACAGCATCACCATTCAGGAGCAGTCCATCACAACGGCAGCGACCTCTGTTACGGTACAGGTGACGGGGTATGAAAACCGGTCCAGCGCAAAGCTTACCTTAAACAAATTTTTAAACGGCATGAGGTCGTTGCTCTCGCTGCTGTCGGTGTCCACATTGTCATTGATGGCGATGTAGCGGACGCCGAACATGGGGAATCGTTCTTCGATGTAGAGTCCCGTGTGGAGCTGATTTCTACCGAGGTGACTGAGATCCTTGGTCACGATGATCCCAATCTCGCCGTTTTCCATGTCTGAGATCATCTGCTGGAACGCCGGTCTTTGGAAATTTCCTCCCGAAAAACCGTCATCCACATAAAAGCAGGGGCTGGGGAAGTGGTGATCTTCCGCAAATTTCTGCAAAATGGCTTTTTGAGATGAGATTTGTCAAGGTGGTTTTCTGCAATCAATATGAATATATCAACCGCCGTTTATCTCCGTGAATTTGGACATCATCATTTTAATATTTCGCAAACAGAACTCAAACATCCAGCCAACAAAGCTGATGTATCATACAGTCATCCGATGAGGAAAAATACATGGAGGTCTTTCAAATGTCTAAGAAAAATTTTGTTTCCCTGATCCTTGGTACGGTTGGTGGTACCGTGAATACGAGGGTGGGCGAGATCGCCGGCGAGGTGGGCATAACGCCGACCGGCTGGAATGGCGGCATCTTCAACATGATCCGCGGCCTCTCTGAAACGGTCATCGTCCCCATCGCCGGCATCCGTCTTTTCGGGGTTGCAGATATAGTCAATGGCGGCTTTCAGCGTTGACTTAATAGGATGCGTCTTTGTAACTGCCATATCTCATCCAGCCTTTCCTGTATCTCCCGCATATCCGCTTTGTACGCGCCGCCTCCGGCGTTGACACGCTTTGCGATCTGGTTGATGTTCCGGCCAGTGGCGGACAGGGCGGCGTTCATCCGCTTGATATCCGTGGTGTCAAGCTGGATGATATACCCGTCTACCGCCATCTTTCGCAGATACGCGCCGTACCGCCGTGTGGGGAGCTGCGCCATCTTTTCATCTACGAGCCGTTTTTCCTCCTCCGTCACATAGAATTTCATCTGAATGTTCCGCTTTCGGTTCGCCATGGGCAGCCTCCGTTTCTCATAAGGGTTTGGGACTATCCCAACAAGTAATTTTGACTGTTCGGGCAAGGGACCTGAACAGCGCAAAATCAGCAAGCGGGTACTCGCTTGCTGTGCTTGCTGACTACTTCGTACCCCCGTATTTCCCCCTCTACCCATACTACAATCCGAACAGGGCGTTTTGGCCAGTTTCGGAGGACTTTTTCAAAAAATGTCGCTCCTATCCGTAACTTTTCTCTGAACACTTCGCTGAATGCCTTGTGTTTCTTCGGATATTCGTATATAATGTATCGTGTTGAGTATTATCCATGCGGAGGTGCGGTATGAACGGGATCAAGGGCTATATCTCCATTCGGGAGGCGTCTTACCGTTGGGGCGTGTCGGAGCGGCGGGTCAACCAATATTGCGCCGAGGGGCGGATCCCCGGCGCGTCCCGGTTCGGGCGCTCATGGGCGATCCCGGAAAACGCGGAAAAGCCCTCCGACCCGCGCTTCAAGGGGCAGCACCGCGATTCCGGCAGGACAAGCACCTGACGAATCCCCTCCGCATTGGAATTGGAAGCATCCGCAAAAAGGAAGTGAACGCTATGACTTGCGACGAGAGCTTGTACCGCCAATATCTGAGCGGTGACGACGAAGGGCTTAATGCCCTGATGAAAAAATACGGCGACCCCCTGACCCTGTATATTGACGGCTATCTGCACGACGTTCACGAGGCGGAGGAGCTGATGCTGGATGTTTTCGCCTATCTGTTCACGAAAAAACCGAAGATACGGGACGGCGGCTTCAAGGCGTATCTCTATAAGGCCGCGCGCCACATGGCACTGCGCCATAAGAGCAAACGAAAGCCCCTGTTCAGTCTGGACGAGCTGACCGGCGAGCCGGACGGGCGGCTGCTGACGGTGGAGGTCATCCGGACGGAGGAGCGAAACCGCATCCTGCATTTCTGCATGGATGAAATGAACCCTGACTATCGGGAGGTTTTATATCTCACCTATTTTGAGGATATGAGCTACGCGCAGGCGGCGGAGGTCACGGGAAAAACGGTGAAGCAGATCACCAACATGGTGTATCGCGGAAAAGAGAGCCTGCGAAGGCTGCTGGAACGGGAGGGAATCACAAATGCGGAGTCATGAGGAGCGCGTTGTGGAGACGAAGCGGCGCATCGCCAAAATTGAGCGGGAGAAACGGCTGCGGCGCAATACAATTGCCATGGCTTCCGCCGTGGCGGCGTGCCTTGCGCTGCTCATCGGCGTGTCCCTCGCCATGCCCGGTATTGCCGCAAGTATCCAGACCGGCGATTATTCCGGCTTTGAAACGGCGGCCAGCATCTTTCACGGCGGCGTTGCTTTGGGATACATTGTCATCGGGCTGCTGGCGTTTTTACTCGGCGTTTGCGTGACCGTTCTGTGCTTCCGTCTGCGGCAGATGAACCGGGAGGACGATCAGAACAAAGAACGCGAGGGGATTCATGGAGCTGATTGAGAACCTGCTGCAATTGCTGACCACGTTCGTCGGCGCGCTGCTTTCCGGCATCGCCTACCGCAAAAGCCACCGGCAGGCGTATTTTCTGCTGCTGTGCTTCTACGGCTGCTTTGCCCTCGGCGCGCTCTACTGGACGCTGTATCTGCTGCTGTTCGATACCACGCCCCGGGTCTTTTATGTGTCGGAGTTCGGCTGGGTGGCCAGCGTAATTTTTCTGCGAATCTTGCAGGCCACGCTCACCAGTCAGGACGAGCGCAGCTTCTTCTGCCGCAGAGCATGGCTTGCGCCTGCGTTCGGCGTGCCGCTGCTGGCGTTCTACTGCATCTTCGGGGACATTCTCTCCAATCTGATTTGGTGCGGCATGATGATATGGCTCTCCTTCTGCGCCATTCGTGGACTGGTCTACGCCAATGGGCAGACGGGCGCGGCGCGGAATATGCGGTACTTCCATATCGGCGTGCTGTGCTTTGCGTTCTCGGAGTACCTGCTTTGGACGGTGGGCTGCTTCTGGCCGGAAACCTCACCGGCAAGCCCCACCTTCTGGTGTGATATGCTGCTGACGCTTGCGATTCTGGGGCTGCTGCCCGCCACGAGAAAGGCGGTGGCTGCATGACCTACATCGAGAATATTTTTATCTGCATGGTGTCCCCGCTGCTGGTGGCCGCTTTGTGCATGGGCAGGCGGCAGCTTCGCTTCTTCCTGTTCTGCATTGCCGGGATGGGGGTGTGCCTTCTTTCGGCCTATATCAACACCTTCCTCGCGGCGGTATGCCGGGCGGACGCCCTTGCCGCCACGGCGGAGATCGCGCCGGTGGTGGAGGAACTGATGAAGCTGCTGCCGCTGGTGTTCTATCTTCTGGTGTTCGAGCCGGAGGGGGATAAAATCAAGGCTGCGGCAATAACAGTTGCCCTTGCCTTCGCCACCTTTGAAAACGTCTGCTATCTCATCCAGAACGGCGCAGACCGCTTCTCCTTCATTTTCTTCCGGGGCTTCGGCACGGGAGCGATGCATGTGCTGTGCGGTCTGATCGTCGGCGGTGGCCTTGCATACACATGGCAGCGGACGTGGCTGAAAATTGCAGGCACCTGCGGCCTGCTGGGCGCGGCCATCACCCTCCACGCCATCTACAATCTGCTCATCGCCCACGGCGGCGCGGCGCAGTACATCGCCTATGCCCTGCCGGTGCTGCTGGTGGCGGCGGGAAAGCTGTCCGCTTTCCGCTTCGGGCAGAGGAAATAACCGAATAACCACTCCCTGAGAGCTGCTTTTTGGCGGCTCTCAAATTTTTTTGAAAAATTTTTCGTTTTGGGTGAGAGTTTTTTCAATTTTTTGTACCTATATAAGTGAAAGGGTTTTTAGGCCACAGTTTCAGACAAACCGGAAAGGGGGTTCAAACGAAATGTACGATACCGCAAGACGGGTCGCACTCGTCAAGCAGCGGGTGCGGGAAAACACCCGCCGGAGGCAGCGGCGCGGCATCTATGGACTGAGTGCCGCGTGTATGCTGCTGTTCGCGGCGCTGATGCAGGCGGCGGGCACGCTCGTCGCTCCGGGGCAACCGGAAGCATGGGGCGCGTTCGGCGCGATGCTGCTGCGGGAGGACGCGGGTGGCTATGTACTGGTGGGCGTTGTATCCTTTACGGCAGCGGCAGTCATCACCGCACTGTGCTTCCGGCTCAGAATCAAGGACAATCAAAATCAAGACGGGACGGACAAGCCGAACCGATACGAACAGGAGGAGAAAAGCCAATGAAAAAACGAATACTTAGCATCCTGCTGCTGTGCTGCATGGTGCTGACGCTGCTGCCAACTACGGCGTTTGCAGCGGTGAGCGATTCGCTGGGCAACACACCCAAGGAAAATCAGGCGATTTTGGAGCAGCTCTCCGCCTTGACCGGCGGCAGCAGCGACCAAGTGCGTTCCGTGCTGAACGCTTTGGGGCTGCTGGATGAAGCCGGCAATTTCAAGGTGGATCAAACCATCACGCTGGACGGCCAGGTGTTGACACTGGCGGCTGTCATGGAGCTGCTGGAAAATCCCGCCACGGATCTCACCCGTATAGCCGACGTGGATGGGACTCCGGTGGCGCTGGGCGATTTGAAGACCATGATCCAAATTGAACAGGAACTGCAGCGGATCAAGGACACCTATTTCTCCGGCAGGGAGTTTACCGGGGAAGCTCTGGAGAATCTCAACAGCCTGATGGAGCAGCTGGAGCTGCAGGGCATCAGTTTGCGTTATCCCGCCTCTGCCACAGCGCCTGAGGGCGTTGAGACGGTGGATATGAGCAAGATGACGAGCCTAACGCTGGGGACCGAAGCATACAACAAATGCAGCTCCGGGGATTTTACTGTATACGGCGGAAAACCGGTCAGCTTTTCCTACCGCATTCAAGAAGGCCAGCTCAGCGAGTATATCACCGATGTGAAGATCTTGATAGGCGAGACGAGTGGGGTCGCCCAAGACGACGGGTCCTACAAGCTGACCTATGACGTAGGCTCAACTTTCAGTTTAGGTGGTTGTAAAATCACTGTCGAGGTTAAAACCAAAGGAGGGAACCCAGCCTGGCTCGAGAATTCTTATTCCTATGGCGACCTGCTGGGGATGATTGAATTTTACGATGCGGAAAATCTGGTGTTCTATGACGGTGACGGTTATGCCGACCACTGTCAGCTCAAGCTAATAAAGACGGTTAACGACCCCACAATAAAAAGATCAATGACCGCGCCGAGCTATGTTGAAGAAGTCAAAAATACAACCGTATTATATGATGATTTGTTTATTCCTTTGCTGACAGAAAGTTACACTGGCGGCAGTGCCAACAATTCGGACTTTGTTGCGCTAAGCAATACCATCGGAATTTTGGAGGGCGCCCGCAACTCGGTGCGTCCCGACAGCTCCACCAAATTTTATCAGCCATATCAAATCGACGCCAGCATCGAGTTTAGCTGGAGCGGATACATAGCTGCCTATAATGGCTCTGCGCCGTATGGCAATTATATTTCTGCAAACCCGATACCCTATGCCCCGTTCTGTCTGACGGAGTACAAGCTCGATGGAACACCTCTGACGCCCATCGCCGACGGAAAGAGAACGGAGAACTGTACGATTAACAATGGCAGTACGGTCAGCATCTCCCTGCAGTCTACCACGGAAAACAGAGAGAATCAGCCGTACTATCTGCCCTTCGAACTGTATCTGAAGAATGTAAATAGAGATATCCAAAATTCCACCACCACCGCCAAGACCAGCAACGTCTCCGCCAAGCTGTTGGACACGGACAGCCCCACCATTCAAAGCGTCACGGCCACGGCGGGAACCTATACCAGCGGACAGCACGTGCCCATCACAGTTACCTTTAGCGAGTTCGTGGATCTTAGAAGCGCCAGCGTGACCATCAACGGCAAAGAGTATAGCGCCGCTGAACTTTCCATGAACAGCTACGGCGTCACGGCAATGCTCTGGTACCCAGTGCAGGATGCGGATGACACCACGGTCATCGTCAATGGTATGACCGGTGTGGAAGATGTTTTCGGCCATGAGCTGGATACCGCACTCTATCAAAGCGACCCGATTACCGGAGTTGAGCTGAAGAGCGTCTTGATGCGCAACGCTCCCACCGAGCTGACGGCCACCTACGCCAACGGCAGGGCATCGTTCACGATGAACGCCAACATGGCGGAGGCCTACAAGACCAAATACAGCAATTATCACACCCCGGAAGGAACAGAGTCGAGGGAAGCCCCTTTCCGTCTCGAGCTGAGGTACGGCTCCGCGGTTGAACCAATCCATCTGCAGGTCTATCTGGACGAAGTGAGCGGAAAATTCACCGTCAGCGACTACGCAATCGCACCACCCTCTGATTTCGACCGCACCTACACGGTGACGCTGCAGGCCAACGAGGGCGAGCGAGACGAGTCTAACTCTAACTGGGTGAATGTTCTTCCCCTGACCCGGCAGTTCACGGTGGCAAAGAGAGTTTCCGCGCACACGGTGACCATCGTCCCGGAAGCGGATCCCGCCAACTATACGATTTCCCTCGCCGATTCCACCCGCCCCACGCTTAAGGCAGAGGTTTTGGGGGCAGGCGGTGAGACGGCTAGCTACACCACCGGTAAATGGAGCAGCAGTGACCCGCTCATTGCCACCATCAACGAGAATACCGGCGTTGTTGCCACCACAGGAACCAAGGTGGGAGCCGTCACCTTTACCTTTACGGCGGACAACGGGACTGTGGACACTGACGATGATGATGTGTCGGGCCAGTCACAGCCCTATACCGTGACGGCAGGCGATTCCCTGGCACTGGTGATTCCCGGCAACTCGTCCATCGTGACGCGGAAAAATCAGCCCGCCACCGTGCTGTGGAGCTCCAACGCCGCGCTGATGGCACCGGGCAAAGAGTTCAATTACAGGATTGACCTGTATGAGGGCAGCTACGCGAATGAGGCGGCGCTGAGCGGCCGCGATCCCGTTGCGACTTATACCGCCGGCAAAGATGAAAACAGCGTGCGGATCGAGGAGAATGTGCTCTCCAAGCTGTCCAACGGAAATGACCCGGCCTACACGGTATTGGTCTCCATGCCGCACCCCAACGCCGAGGGTGAGAACGTCCGCCTGTCGGCACTTGCCTGGATCATCGTGCAGGCACCACCTGCCACGGCCAAGCTGACACCGCCCCAGAGCATTTACCACAAGGATACCGACGGCACCGTCAATATCGACTGGTCGGTGGAAAACGCTACTACCGGCGCCTCTCAACAGCCCACGCTGACCATTACCCGGGTCACAGAGGACAACAACACCCATGAGGTGGCCAGTGAGCGCCTATCCGGTACCTCCGGAAGCTACTCCCTGCCATTACAGAGTGTGAAAGCCGGCAATCTAAAGGACACCTATCAGGTGGTTTTAAGCGTGGAGAACCCTGGTGAGGAATCTCCCAGCACCGACTCCTTCCCCCTGTATGTCTACGATGCCGACGCACTGAAGGTGCAGGACGACAAAGGAGACACGATTTCTGCGCTGACCATGGACAATAGCTCCAAGGTCAGCGGCACCCTGCCCACCGATACAGCTAAAATTTTGCAGCTGCGCCAGGAGCTGGGGCTGATCGAGTACATAGGCATCAACTATGACGAGTACGGATGGAACTCCTTTAAGGACGGGATTCAGTGGCTCTCCAGTAACAACAATGCCATTTCCGTCAACTACAAGCAGGGCGGACTGTATGAGGACATCAGAAACTTCTCCTTTGATTCCTACCTTCCCGAAACCAAAATGGCGCTGTCCGGCTTGGCCAACGGCACCGCAACCGTCACGGCTACCCATGCCGCCACGGGCATGAGCGCCGCCGTACAGGTGACAGCGAAAACGCTGCAAAATAAGTTCTATCTCTTCCAGCTGACGCCTGCAGCGGAAACTACGCTGCAATACACCGACGGCAAAGGTGTGCCCAAAACGGTCACGACCAACAGTGATGGCGTGCTGGCGCTTTACGAACCCAACGGGATCGCCAGTGAGGTGTCTCTGCGGTCCGGCTCCGGCGCGGATATTTACCTGGGCACCATCTATAAAGAAAATCTGCGTTCCGGCGAGCGGGATGCCACAAAACTGCAGCTTTATCCCTTGAATACCTTCAGCCTTCGGCGAGCCGCCCGGGCATCTGTGACGCTCATCACGCCGGGCGGCGATCCGCTGGCGAACAAGACGGTGACCGTTCGCGGCGGCGTTTATAAAAACGGAGGCTACTGCCAGACAGCTCTGCTGGGCTCCAGGGCAGGAGCACTTGTCAGCGGCATCACCGGCGACACCTATACCACGGATGCGGCGGGAAATATAACCGTCTATCTGGATTCCACCCAGTTCTGGTCGGCCGAAAAGGGCGAGAGCAACACCACGGCGCTTTCCGCTCTGGATCAGCTGGAGTACATTCTGGAGATCAGCGCAATTGACGGCAACAAGTACTATCCGCTGCTGCTGACCGTCAACGGCAAGCTGGGCGTGGACGATGTAATGCGCACCGCAGAGGGCGTTGTCTCTCTGGAGCGCGTGCCGGCGGGGGAGGAAAACAAGCCCTTCATTGTGGCACAGAGCGTTGATTACGGTCTTGCCAACGGTCAGAAGGTGGATGTCCGCAGCTCGACCGGGAAGATTGGCCCCAACAGCAGCTTTAAAACAGCAAGCCTGCACACCACCATGTTCCTCTGGGGCGAGGATATTGCCAACGCGAAGAATTACAGTCTCAAGCTGGCGGACGAATACGGCGTTCTTCCTGCCGCCCAGAGCAGCAGCACCACGCAGTATCCCTTCTCATCCATCCCCGTAGCGGAAAACGATCTGACCCTCACCGAGGCCACCATGACCACCTCTGGATGGATCGCCGACGGCAAGGATGTGGGTATGAAAACGCAGCTGAGACTGAACGGCAGCCTGCTGCAGGAGAAAATAATGCCCTTCCGGGTCATTGATCTGACCCGAGTGCCCAAGGTGACAGAGGATGAGCGCGTCACCGGTATTCTGGCGACGATGAGCTCCTCCAGTGGAGTGAATCAAGTCGACTTTGGCGGAGTGGGCGATAGCAACATTCTCAAAGTGCTGACCGGGCGGCTGGATGATCTGAGCGGTCCGGTGGACACTTCCGTGTTCAAAATGATTATCACCCCCAGCGAAGATCCCTCCGTGTTCCGTGCCATGATTTGGGCAGGGTACAATACGCTGGAGATGGAGGACATGGACTATTCCGAGGACGGCGTGGCCTTGAGTGCGAATGTGCTGACGCAGAACCTGGAAGTGGGCGTGCCCGGTACCGGGGACCTGAGCCAGATGGCCCAGGGCACCTATAATCCCAAGAGGGAGTACAAAGCCAACTCCATAGCCGGCAATGTCACCAGCACGGATCTCAACTTGCAGTTGGAAGGCTTTTACGAAGCGGAGATCCGCTATAACGCCGAAAAAAAGGAGTGGGAGGTTTTCACCGTAGGCGGCGGCTTTACCGCCGGCGTTGGCGTGGGCTTCACCTTCAGCGTGAACGCCATGGCTGGCCCCGTGCCGTTGACAGCAACCTTTGAGCTGGGCGGTGCCATTCAGCTGGATTTCCGTACCGCAGTGCGCTACGGTCAGCAGGGACAGGGCACAGAGCTTGCCTGGAGCGATCCCACGGCCACGGCAGTGAATGACTTTTTGACCACGCTGCGTATCAACGCCTATGTCCACGCGTTTGGCGGCATTGGCTTTGACTATTCGATCGTGGCGCTGAAGATCGGCCTATTCGGCAATTTGGATGTGGACAGTCAGAATAAGTTCCTTTCCCGCACCTATCTTGCCGACGAGACAAAGCGCCAGATCAACGGTCAGGCCCTGGGGATCCAAAGCGAAGTGGGAATCAAATTTGTGGCCACCTTCCTGTTTATCTCCTACGAGGCGGTGATCGCCTCCGGAACCTTTGGAGCCACCAAGACTTTTAATAACTGGAAAACAATCGACGACTACTGGAATAGCGCCACCAGTGGGCTGAGCCTTGCCTCGCTGCGGATGGCGGCGGCCCAGAGCGGAATGCAGGTGGCTTCTGCCAGTGCGACGCTCCAAAGCCGGGACTATCTGGAGCAATATGCCCGTACTTGGGGCCAGCCCCAGCGGCGGATGGTGCTGTTCTCTCTGAACTCCCCCAGTGGGCTGCAAAACATCCAGACCAATGCCAACCCCACATCCTATCCACAGCTCAGCGATGACGGGAAGATATTGGCCTACATCAACGACGGCAACAGCAGAAGTATTTACGACAGCCGGGCACATTTCTCCACCCTCAAGGGCGGCGTCTATACTCCCTCCAGCCAAATTGACAATCTCACAGAGTTCCCCGGCTATGGCGACACGAGCGTTTCTCTGTCCGGCACTGACAGCTTCGCGGCGGCGGCTTGGGTTCGCATGGGCACCGAGCTACCGGGTAAAAATGCCGGTAATGCCGTGACATTGGAAGAGCAAAACCTGCTGATGAACAGCACGGAGATCGTAGTGTCCGTCTATAATGGCACAAACTGGACTTCCACCCGCCTAACCAAGGACGGCACGCCGGATCTGGCCCCGGCCACGGCAGTGGGCAGCGACGACAAGGCCATCGTGTTCTGGCGCAGCGTCTACACCCCCGATCCCGTGAGCGCTTCAGGCAGCAACAACCTGCTGAACTTCACGACCAGAGATTGCATCATGTACAGTTGCTATGACAGCAGTAACGGCCGCTGGAGCGATGCCAAAATGCTTTATAACGGTGCTACCGGCAGCGTGAAGGCGTTGCAGGCGGCCATGCTGCCCGACGGAACCGCTATGGCGGTTTACTCGCTGGACCGCAGCGGAACCGGAGATACCTCCGCCTACGAGATCGCCTATTGTACCGTGGCTGCTAACGGAACTCCCGGTACAGCCATGCTGGCAACCCGTGACAGCAATCTTGACGAAAACCCCCAGGTCGTTGCAGCCAACTTCGGCGGCGGGGATGACCGATTTGTCATCGGTTGGCATAGTGTCCGAGACGGTAGCAGCGATATCCAGCTGTTGGCTGTGGACGGCGGAGGCACCATGTCCAACAGCTTCCCCGGCTCTCTGTCTGCCCTGACCAGCAGCGGCAACGCCGTCGTGGGCGGAGACTTCCGCTTCGCTTCCCTCAGCGGGGATCATCGCGGCCGCAATGATCTTACCATCGTCTGGAATGAGACTGTCAATAACGCCAACGGCGCGGTAGATCACGGCATTTTGAAGGCGGCCAAGCTGCGCTATGCCGAAAATACCTACACGCTCTCCGCACCATTGGAACTGGCAGAGCTGCCGGATCGCACGCTGGCTGACCACTTTGATGCCTATGTCAGCGGCAGCAATCAGGTGCAGGCTGTCATTCAGGCCACCTTCTATGACGATGAAAACCCGCAGGTAATCGGCAACGTGACCGTTCCGGGTGAGAAAACGATCCTCTATACCGCTACCTCTGATTTTGTCACCGATGCGGTGGCAGTGGAACAGATCGGTGTGGATTATGCAACGCTGGCGCTGAACAGCCTGACACCCATTCGCTTTACCATCCGCAACACCGGGCTGAACGATGTGACAAACCTAACGGTCAAGCTTGGCAGCGGGGAAACCGCCACCCTTACGGAAAAACTGCTGCCCAATGAAAGCACCACCCTTACCGTCTGGCACCATGTGAAGGACCGCGTGACCGACCCGAGCTATACCATCACCGCCGCCGGCGGCATCAACGAAAACGGCACAGTGTATCTGGATTATCCCGACATTGGCATCTCGCAAATGGAAGTGATTGCGGAGAGCGCCGGCAAGCGCACGGTGCGCATGACCCTCTATAATTCCTCTGCCGCCACGCTGGCCGGCAAAAAGGGTCGCGAGGTGAAGCTTGCGTTCTATGCGGATGATCTGCATACCAAACCTGCAGAGGTAGCCTGCACCACAAACGGCGTATCGGTTAGCGGTAATGAAATCACCATTTCCGGAGACAGCGCCCTCGCCCGCATCGATCAGGGAACCTTTACACTGGACCTGACCTATGATCTGGGCGAGTATATGAACTCCATTGGCAAAAACGAGATCCCCAATGTGGGTACCTATCTGTACGCCGAGGCGTGGGCGGAAGGTCAGATCGGTGGAACGGGAGGCAATCAGCGCCTGCCGGAGTATGACGGCAGTGACAGCGAGGCCAGCGTCCATATGACCGGCGCGCTGGCCCGCACCGGAGAGCGGCTGACAATGGATGTGGCACAGGGGAACGACGGCAACGGTCACAGCACCGCCGCCATTACCCTGCGCAACAACTCCCTGCAGTCTCAGAATAGCGCAGAGCTGGTGGCCACGCTGCTGGATGCTGCCGGGACCGTTCTGGAAACGCAAATGACCGGTATTGGCGGTGCCATCCCTGGGGAAACCTCCCAGGCGGAAAAGATCACCTTCTCCCGGCTTGGCACCCGCGTAGTGGTGCGAGCCGCAGTGCCCGGTGATGACCTTCTGACCTTTGAGGGTCTGGCAGTGGGGCTCGGCGATTTTACCGCCAACGGAACGAACTATACCTATACGCTGCAAAATGATAACGGAGCAACATCTACGCTAGTCACAGCGGTGTCTGGAAACGGTGGGCCCGTGAGCATCAACGGACAGGATCTGTCCACCGGCGGCAGCGCAACCGTTGCCATCCCCAACAGCGGCACAACCGACATTGTCGTGAAGATCGGCACTAAAACCTACACGCTGACGATTCTGCGCAATAGCGGCACAGGCGGCGGAGCGACCAGCTACACGCTGACCTTCGACACCAACGGCGGTAGCGCCATTTCCAAGGTATCTAAGATCAGCGGCACAACTGTTGACCTGACCGGCTATACGCCTACTCGTGACGGCTATACCTTCGATGGTTGGTACAGCAATAGCGCCCTGACTATCAAAGTCACTTCTATCAAGCTGACTTCCAATACCACCATTTACGCAAAGTGGACGACAAAATCGGATATATCTTTCACCGATGTGGCAGACAAAGCATATTACAGAGATGCCGTTGAGTGGGCTGTTGAGAACGGCATCACTAAAGGCACCACCGCAACGACCTTCAGCCCTAACGCTACCTGCACCAGAGCGCAGGCCGTGACCTTCCTGTGGCGTGCCGCTGGCAGTCCCGAACCCGAAACCCGCGCCATGCCGTTTACCGACATCCCCGTGGGCAGCTATTATTACGACGCTGTGCTGTGGGCGGTGGAGAATGGCATCACCAAGGGGACCAGCGACACCACGTTCAGCCCCAACATGACCTGCACTCGCGCCCAGATCGTCGCGTTCCTGTGGCGTTCCGAGAAGTCCCCGGCAGCGGGTACGGCCAATCCCTTTGCCGATGTGAAGTCTGACGCCTACTATGCTGATGCGGTTCTGTGGGCGGCCAAGGAGGACATCACCAAGGGAACCACCAACACCACATTCAGCCCCGGCGCGGATTGCACCAGAGCGCAGATCGTGACCTTCCTCTGGCGCTGCAAGAAGTGAACGGCTGACATACGGCTAAACATCAAAGCCGCTGGTATGATCCCATAAGCGAACATCGGACAGCGCAGCGGACGGGCTTTTTGCCTTGACGCTGCGCTGTTCCTTTTTCGCTACAAGAAACAAATCAATGACATTTTGAGCTGCGCCGCTATCCCAGCGCGGCAAGGAGACAGCATTATGAAAAGAATCACAAGAATCACCCGTCCGATCATCTGCATGGCCGTCCTTCTCTTTGCCATGACCACGGCAGTCATGGGCTGCTATCAGAAAGAGACGGGGCCTATCGACATTCCCGGCAGAACGCCTTCCGGCACATCTGCGCCTCAGACATCAGCGACTCCCGCGGGCGAAGTTATCCCCTCGGTGGACAGGCAGAGTTGGCGGAAGCCAGAGCGAAGAATCCCGACACCGTGGCGTGGCTGTATATCCCCGGTGCGGAGGTGGACGACCCTGTGATGCAGGCGGAGGACAACGGCTACAGACCATAAGGCGGATCCCGTTCAGGCCGTCAAGGCGCTGGTGGAGTCTGCCGACTTTACGAACACGGAATGGAACGAAGCTGCAATCAAGGCTAAGGCTACTGAAGCGCTGGCTGAAAAGGCCGACGCAAAGGTCACCTCTGTCAGCGTTTCCGACAGCACTGCCAAGATCACGCTGCGTTACGGCTGCTCCGAAGCCACTGCAACGATCTATACCCCGAACGATGCTGCGGCGCAGTGGACTGCCCACATTGAGTCCACAAAGCTCGGCTCCACCACGGTTCCCGGCTCTGACATGAAGTACAGCGAGGCCCCGGACATTCAGAAGGCAATGGCTGATGGCTATTCCGCCATCTGGACTGCGAAGACCGAAGTTGATGCAACCAAGGCGCTGGAAGATTCCAAGGCTGCACTGCTGAAAGTTGTGCAGGACTATGTCAAGTTCCTTGCCGACACTGTTTACAACAAGGGTGAGGCAACCGTCATCGGTGATAAGTCCTACACCGTCAGTGAAACCGACTATAACACGGCCGTTACCGCAATCACCGGCGCAGAAAATGTTGCCAAGGTGCTGAACGCTTATAACACCATGCTGTCTGCGCAGACCAGCAAGCAGCACCCCTATTTGACCAAGACCGAAGCCAAGGCTGCGACTTATACAGAGACCGGCAATAATGAATATTACATCTGCTCTGTTTGCCAGAAGGTCTTTAAGGATGCGGCTGGTACACAGGAAACCACTGTTGAAGCGGAGACGATTGCAAAGCTGACCCGTCCGTCCTCCGGCCGCTCCAGCGGCCGTGGGGATCGTGATCCCAGCTATGCAGTGACCGCACCCAGCACCAAGAACGGCGATGTGACCGTCAGCCCCAAGAACGCGTCCAAGGGCGACCGCGTGACCATCACCGTGACCCCCGATAAGGGCTACGAGTTGGACAAACTCGCCGTCAAGGACGCCAGCGGCAATAAGCTCAAACTCACCGTCAAAGGCAACGGCAAGTATACCTTCACTATGCCCGGCAGCAAGGTCACCGTTTCCGCTGAGTTTGTCGAGGAGCAGGCGGCTTCCGTTTTTGCGGACGTTCCCGCCGACGCTTATTATGCCAAGGCTGTGGAATGGGCTGTAAAGAAGGGCATCACCAACGGCAAGGCCAACGGTCTGTTCGGTTCCAACGATCCCTGCACCCGTGGCCAGATCGTTACCTTCCTGTATCGCGCCTATCAGGGCAAATAAGGGGCATCAGCCTATATAATGCAAAGCGAGGCCACCGGAAATTATCCGGTGGCCTCGTGCTCTGCTCATGAACGGTATTTGGTTGATGCCCCTCTGCGGGGGTGCCTTACGGTGTCCTCTTTTTTTGAGTATTTTACTTGCTCGCCTTCGCGGCCTTGAAGGCCTCGATCAGCATCGGGGTGACCTTGAACAGGTCGCCGCAGATGCCGTAGTCGGCAATCTCGAAGATCGGCGCGGTGTCGTTCTTGTTGACCGCGATGATGCACTCGGACTCGCTCATACCGGCCTTGTGCTGGATGGAGCCGGAGATACCGAGAGCGACGTAGACCTTCGGGTGGACGGTCTTACCGGTCTGACCGACCTGATGGTCGGCAGTGAGCCAGCCGGAGTCGATGGCAACACGGGAGCCGCCAACAACGCCGCCGAGCACATCGGCGAGCTCGTGAGCAAGCTTGATGCCGCCCTCGACGTCCTTGGAGATACCACGGCCGACGGAGACGATGTAGTCAGCGCCAACCAGGTCGACGAGCTTCTTGGCAGCCTTGACGACCTCGACGACCTCGGTCTGGAGATCGGCGGCGTCGAGCTTGACGTCGTACTTGGTGACCTTAACGGCCTTGGCCTTCGCCTCGTCGTAAGCAGCCTTCTTCATAACGCCGGGACGGACCGTCGCCATGGAGGGACGGAAGCGCGGGCAGATGATGGTAGCCATCAGGTTGCCGCCGAACGCGGGACGGGTCATCTTCAGGTCGCGAGAGACATCGTGGTCCTTACCCATGACCTTCGCGGTGGCCATGCCGTCGATCTTGGCCTCGGGCAGCGTGGAAGCGCCGCGCAGGAAGTCCTTGTAGATGGGCATATCGACGTCGAGGTGCGTGCAGTCGGCGCAGAGACCGGTGTGCAGGCGAGCCGCGCAGCGGGGGCCGAGGTCACGGCCGATGTTGGTCGCACCGATGAGGAAGGCCTCGGGCTTCATCTCGGAGATGACGTCGCAGATGACCTTGGAATAGGCGTCGGTGGTGTAGTTCTTCAGCAGGGGATGGTCGCAGACGATGACCTCGTCGGCGCCGTAGCCGCCGATGCTCTCGGCGAGGCCATCGACGTTGTCGCCGACCAGCAGACCGCAGAGCTTCACGCCCAGCTCATCCGCCAGCTTGCGGCCTTCGGAGATCAGCTCATAGGAGGTGGACATCATCTGGCCCTGACGCTGTTCGCAGAAGACCCATACGTTCTTGAACTCTTCGATCTTGGAGGAGTCATAGTTGGGATTAGCAAGTTTCACTTCGTTACGCATCGTATTGATCTCCTTTCCTTAAATGATGTGTTTTTCGAGCAGGATGCCGGCGAGCTTCTCGCAGGTAGCCATGTCGTTGCCCTCGAGCATCTGGCCAGCGCCCTTCTGGGGAGGCGTGAAGGAGGTCAGGATGTTGGTCGGGGAGCCCTTGAGGCCGATGGTGGTAGCGTCGATGAGGGGGTGATCCTTCAGGGCGTTGTAGTCCAGAACGGTCATGGGCTTGGAGTAGCACTCAAACACACCGGAGACGCTCATGTAACGCGGAGTATTGAGCTCCTTGATGCAGGTGATCAGGCACGGAGTCTGAGCCTTGATGGTCATGTAGCCGTCCTCGAGCATGCGCTTGACGGTCAGGGTGTCGCCTTCCTTCTTCACATCGGCGGCGTAGGTGATCTGGGGCAGGTGCAGCTTCTCAGCGATCTGAGGACCGACCTGAGCGGTATCACCATCGATAGCCTGACGGCCGCAGAAGACGATGTCGTCGTCATCGAGACCGATGGTGTCGAGAGCGGCGGCAAGGATCTGGGAGGTGGCGTAAGTATCGGAACCGCCGAACTCACGGGCGGAAACGAGATAGCCGTCATCAGCGCCCATGGCCATCAGCTCGCGCAGCATACCTTCTGCCGGCGGGGGACCCATGGTGACGACGGTGACCTTGCAGCCCAGCTCATCCTTGAGCTTGAGAGCGGCCTCAACGGCGTTCATATCATCGGGGTTGATGATGGTCTGCATGGAAGCGCGGTTCAGGGTACCATCGGGATTGACGGCAACCTTACCGGAGGTATCGGGGACCTGCTTAACGCAAACAAGAATCTTCATTATATCTTTACCTCCTTTTTTAGTTCACACCAAGATACTTGGCAACGACCATACGCTGGACTTCGGAAGTGCCCTCGTAGATCTCGGTGATCTTGGCATCGCGCATCATGCGCTCAACGGGATACTCACGGGTGTAGCCATAGCCGCCGAAGAGCTGAACAGCGCGGCGGGTGACGTCGGAAGCGGTCTCGGCCGCGAAGAGCTTGGCCATGGCAGCGTCCATGGAGTAATCCTCGTGATTCTGCTTCTTCATAGCGGCAGCGTAAACGAGGTACTGGGCAGCCTGAGTGCGGGTGTGCATGTCGGCCAGCTGGAACTGGGTGTTCTGGAACTGGCTCAGGCGGCGACCAAACTGGATACGCTCCTTGGTGTACTTGACAGCCTCGTTGATGGCGCCTTCGGCAAGACCGAGAGCCTGGGAGGCGATACCGATACGGCCGCCGTCGAGGGTCTTCATGGCGATCTTGAAGCCTTCGCCTTCCTTACCGAGCAGGTTCTCCTTGGGGACGACGCAGTCTTCGAAGACAAGGTCGCAGGTAGAGCTGCCGCGGATACCCATCTTCTTCTCGTGCTTACCGGTGGAGAAGCCGGGGAAGTCCTTCTCAACGATGAAGGCGGTGATACCGTGGTTGCCCTTGCTCTTGTCGGTCATGGCGAACACGACGAAAGTGGAGGCAACGTTACCGTTGGTGATGAAGCACTTGCTGCCGTTGAGGACGTAGTCACCGTTCTCGTTCTTGACAGCGGTGGTCTGCTGGCCGGAGGCGTCGGTACCGGCGCCGGGCTCAGTCAGACCGAACGCGCCGATCTTGCGGCCGGACAGAAGGTCAGGCAGATACTTCATCTTCTGCTCCTCGGTGCCGTTCTCGAAAATGGGAGCGCAGCAGAGGGAGGTGTGGGCGGAAACGATAACAGCGGTGGTGCCGCAAACCTTAGCGAGCTCCTCCACGCACATGGCATAACTGAGAACATCGCCGCCGGCGCCGCCGTACTGCTTCGGGAAGTAAATACCCATCATGCCGAGCTTGGCCATCTTTTCGACGGTCTCCATGGGGAAGCGCTCTTCCTCATCGAGTTCCTCAGCTAAAGGCTTGACTTCATTTTCTGCAAATTCGCGATACATTTTGCGGACCAGCAGATGTTCTTTGGACAGATGGAAATCCATAGTCTTTTGCTCCTTCACTATAAAAATAATTGGATTGTCTAATTTTTCACAAATCAGTTCCGTGACTCTCATTATATCCTGTGTGTTTCGATTTCGCAAGGAAAACTATCATTCCTTTTTGGAATTCGTGCTTTTTGCCTAATTCATCAGACCTTTTTTGTCGCTTTCGCTCTCTTTATGACAGTTTCCTGTCATTTTCGGGAATCGCTTCCATTCCAAAACGGAAAAAAGGAAGGCAGTTTGCGCGAACTGCCTTCCTTTTTTGCACTTTTTTCGTGTGATTACTTCTTGCTGTAATCGTAGAAGCCCTTGCCGGACTTCTTGCCGAGCTGGCCGCCGCGGACCATCTTCTTGAGCAGCAGAGCGGGACGATACTTCGGATCGCCGGTCTCGCTGTAGAGGACGTTCATAATGGCGAGGCACACGTCAAGGCCGATGAAGTCGCCCAGGGCGAGGGGGCCCATGGGGTGGTTCGCGCCGAGCATCATGGCCTTGTCGATATCCTCGACAGAGGCAACGCCGGTCTCGACCAGGCCGATGGCCTCGTTGATCATCGGGATCAGGATCTTGTTGACGACGAAGCCCGGAGCCTCAGCGACCTCGACAGGCTCCTTGCCGATCTCCTTGGAGAGGTTGTAGATGAAGTCGAAGGTCTCCTGCGTGGTGTTGGCGCCGCGGATGACCTCAACGAGCTTCATGCTGGGCACGGGGTTGAAGAAGTGCATGCCGATGACGGCGTGCTTGAGGCCGAGACCCATCTCGGTGACAGACAGAGAAGAGGTGTTGGTCGCGAAGACGGTGCTCTCCTTGCACATCGCGTCGAGCTCGCCGAGGAGCTGACGCTTGGTGTCCATGTTCTCCGCCACGCACTCGATGACGAGGTCGGCGTCCGCCGCGGCAGACTTCTCCTCGACGAGGATGTTGTTCAGGATGGCGTCCTTGGCCTCTTCGGTCATCTTGCCCTTCTCGACGCGCTTCTGCAGGGAAGCGGCGAGCTTATCCTTGTGGCGCTGAGCGGAAGCGACGCTGGAAGCGTACATCAGAGCGGTGTGGCCCTTGGCCGCGAAGACCTGAGCGATGCCGCTGCCCATGGTGCCGGCGCCGAAAACTGCAACTTTCATTGTGTGTATCCTCCTACAATATAAATAGATAATTCTATGGAATCACTTGTTGATAAAGGGCTCGTGCTTGCGCTTTTCGAGGAAGGCGCCCATGCCCTCCTGCTGGTCGGCGCTCTGGAAGCAGGAGCCGAAGGCCTTCTCCTCGATCACGACGGCGCGGTCAATGTCGACCTGAAGGCCGTCGTTGATGGCCTGCTTGGACGCGCGCACCGCGATGGGCGCGTTGCCAGCGATCTGGCCGGCGAGCTTTTCCGCCGCGGCGTAGAGGTCAGAAAGCGGATAGACCGCGTTGACAAGGCCGATGCGGTAGGCCTCGTCCGCCTTGATGTTGCGGGCGGTGTAGATCATCTGCTTGGCCATGCCGGGGCCGACGAGGCGGGCAAGGCGCTGTGTGCCGCCAAAGCCCGGCGTGATGCCAAGGCCTGTCTCGGGCTGGCCGAAGACGGCGGTATCGGAGCAGATGCGGAAGTCGCAGCTCATCGCGAGCTCGCAGCCGCCGCCGAGGGCATAGCCGCCCACTGCCGCGATCGTCGGGATGGGGAACGCTTCGAGCTTGCGCATGACGTCGTTGCCCTGCTTGCCGAAGGCCTCGGCCTCCTCCTTGCTGAGCTCCTTCATCTGCGCGATGTCCGCGCCGGCGACAAAGGACTTCTCGCCCGCGCCGCGGACGATCAGGCAGCGGATCTCGCTTAAGTCCACCGCGTCGAGCGCGGCATCGAGATCGGCGAGCACCTGAGAATTGAGCGCGTTGAGCGCCTTTTCGCGGTCAATGATGAGATAGGCAATGTTGCCCTTGGGTTCATATTTGACAAAAGACATCATGTGTCTCCTCCTGTCTTCTTCAACTGCCCCCCTATTATATGGGCGGCAAGGCATATTTGCAAGAGAAAAATCACTTTTTTCAAAAAAGTTTCACACTTTTCCGGTGTCATTGCAAGAAACATTGCATTTTTAATGATCTTTTCTCCCAATGCAGCAACTCTTGTATAAAATTTTTAAAATGACTTGTCTCTTGCACCAATTTTCGATATGATAGGCTTTAATTATAGGAAAACGAGGTTCATTCTATGCGAATGCGCAAAAAGAAAAACCTGCTTCCCCGCATGGAGCGGTGCGGGGCGTATCAGATCAAGGACCCCTACGAGCGCAAGGGCCGCTGGCACGACTTGATGCCCGAGGCGAAGGAGATCCGCGTGGAGCTCGGCTGCGGCAAGGGCCGCTTCACCGTCGAGACGGCCGCGGCGGAGCCCGACGTGCTGCTCATCGCGGTCGAAAAGGTGCCCGACGCGATGGTCGTCGCGATGGAGCGCGCGGCGAAGGCAGAACTGCACAACGTCTTCTTCATCGACATCGACGCCAACCAGCTGCCCGAAATTTTCGATGCAGGCGAGGTCGACCGCATCTATGTCAACTTCTGCGACCCGTGGCCTCCCAAGCGGCAGGCCAAGCGCCGGCTGACGCACGGCAATTTCTTGAAGCTCTACCGCAAGGTGCTCAAGGACAACGGCCAAATTCATTTCAAGACCGACAACGACCCGCTGTTTGAGTGGTCGATCGAGGAGATCCCGCAGTTCGGCTTCACCCTCTCCGAGGTCACGCGCGACCTGCATGCGAACGGACAGCGCGGCGTGATGACCGACTACGAGGCCAAATTCTATGCCGAGGGCAAGAACATCAACCGCTGCGTCGCCACGATGCAGCCGTGGGAAGAGCCCGAGGAAGAGGATACGCCCGAAGATGCGGACGAAACGGCTGAATAAGATAAAAGGAAGGTTGACTTTGTCAGCCTTCCTTTTTGCTTTCTTCCAGATACGGCGAATACATCATCACCGCGTCATTCACGGCGACAGGCGTCTCCGCGAGCAGCTTGCCCTGCAAATCAAACGTCTGCCGGTAGAGCTCGTTGTGGCGGATGTAGCCGCCCCAGTACTGTGCGCGCATCTCGTGGCTGCGCTCTACGACCTCATAGCGCTCGGTCGGCTCGGCGCTCACGCGCCACTCCCCCTCAAGGTCTGTTTTGCCGACGCGGACATGCATCTGATAGGTGTCCTGTGTGTCGTTGCGGATCATCAGGTCAAGATAGGGGTAAAAGCAGGTCGCACCGCTTCCGAAGGGCTGCGTGCGGTTTGCGTCGGGAAAGACGTCGTAGCCGTGGCGGTGGCGCTCGACGACCGTGAGCGGCGTGTGCAGCGTCATCCAGTAGATGAGGTTCGAGAGCTGGCAGAGCCCGCCGCCCGTCGCGGCCAGATACCCGCCGTTGCGCAGGATCATCCCCGGCAGATACCCCTTCCCCGCCGTCGGCTTTCCGATGAGATACCAGTAGCTCATCGTTTCACCGGGGCGCAGCAAAAGCCCGTCGAGCCGCGCACAGGCGAGGCGGAGATTCGTCACCTTGTTGCGCTGGAGCTGCATGTCGACGTCCTTGAGCTTTCGCATGAGCGGCGTATGGTGGGAAAACGCCTGATATGCTAAGTCTTCCCCGCTGCGCTCGCGCGCAAAATGCTTCCGCATCGAAAGCCATCTGAGTTTTCGCTGCGCGCTAAAATACGCGCCGCCGAGCTTCAGCCGCAAATTAGAGCGTTTTTTCGGTTCGCGGACGGTCATATGCTTCCCTCCCCTGTT
>CEAB01056693.1_pt1 | contig 25623 bp, 17 predicted proteins | sample 557651 | NCBI WGS metagenome assembly CEAB01 (sample SAMEA3182046, study PRJEB8094) | gut metagenome | biome: human; feature: gut; material: Stool; isolation source: human stools | place: Canada | collected 2011-11-15
TGACGTTTGTGTTGAAAGCGGAAAAAAATATTATTCCGGCTGCGTCTGTCCGGCAAATTATACGGAGAGCTGCACGGAGGCCAATACGGAAGGCCGGGGTACGGGCTGCACGTTTAACGGAGAAACGAAATATACCGGCTGTCAGTGCAAAGCAGGCTATAACCTGACCTGTGACGAACTTGGCCCGGTAACGCCGGGAGATTACTGCCTTTCCGGCGGGGTGAAATATTACAACAGCTGTAAGACCTGTGAAAACAAATGCACATTGGATGAGTGTCCTGCCGGGGTCAGCTGCACATTGGAAGACTGTTCGGGAAAATATTGTGCGGTTGGTTGTGCAGTAGGAAGTTATGACCTGGACAATTACTGGTGCGGCGGAGCGCTGAGATGCTGGGTCAAACCGTAAAACGGGCGCAGGGCCCGAAGAAAGATAAAACAACTGATTAAGGAGAAAGACCATGAACAAGAATTGTAAGATGACAATAGGAGCAATGCTGTTGTTGACAACGGCTTTCTCCGCATTTTCCGTAAATGCCCAGACATGCGCCGTGCCCCCTACCTGTGAAAGTCTCGGATATGACAAATCCGCCGACGAGTGCAGCGGTCTGGCTCAATTGAAATGTCCGTTCGACCAAAGCAAATATTTTTGTACGGCTTATCGTAATGCCGGCGAAGGGGAACCCATTGCCGTCGGCGATATTGCCTATTCGGACGGAACATATTCTGCCGTACCTATTCCAACTAAAATACCTGTCGGTGTGGTTTACAGTACTTCAGGACAGATTGTTGCTTTATCTCCATATAAAACGAATGTCGATCCAGGCTCAGGTCTGTCTGCTACAGCATGTCAGTCTTTTACCACAAACGGCAAGAATGGGTGGACAAATCCAACTTTGGCGGAACTGCAATCTGTTTATGCCAATAGAAGTAAAATTGAAACGACTTTAGCGACCTTGTCAGCAACACCTCTGGGGACAGAAAAATATATTTATGATGTTAGTAGTTATTGTCCCGATTATTTAGTGTTTGCTACAGGTAAAACTGATAATTGTAGTAATGGTGCCGTACTTCGTTGCGTAAACACGCTGGCTAAAATTGCCGGAGGCACAACAACTACCTACAAAGTCGGAGACACTTATGTTAAAGACGGTGTTGCTTTAGGAACAGTTGTTTCTGTTGACAGTACCGGACAGCATGGAACTGTGGCTCTTTCGGGAGGCAGTGCAACAGCTACTGATGCTTCTCTTGCTTGCAGTGCAAAAACAATTGGTGGGCTAAATTGGACGTTGGCAAGTGGTGAACACGCATGTCTGATTGTGAAAAATGCTGGCACTCTTTCCGATTGTGGCTATTCTTCTTTTGCAAAAATAACTTGTGGAATGCATAGTACTTCAGCTCCAGGTGCTTGTAATAATAGTAAGTGGAATGTTTGTGCAAATGCTACAGGAGCTAAAAGGACCAGCTGTGCAGCTACCGACGTGTTATCTTATGTCTGCGAAGCACCGTTTTAATACCGCTGTTTGCAAAAAAAACCGGGCCTCAAGGCTCGGTTTTTTCGATGACGACTGCTTCATTGGGATTGAGCGTATAAGTTTTATAGCGGATATAATCCCCGGCGTGAAAGGTTTCTCCCTGCGAACGGTAGTCCTTGATATAAATCAGGTTTCCGTTTTCGAGTTCCAAAAACTGGGTATCGAACTGAGTTATCAGCGGAAAGCCCAAAATCAAAAAGGTCGTAAACCGGCAGCGCATGGTAAAATCTTCAACAATGCGGCCCTCTTTATAGCCCGAGAGGATTAATCCGCGGGTAGAAAGAACCTGATTGTTTTCAGGAGCTATCCGGGATGACGGCGTTCCCATCGTGATTTGATAAATTTCATCAGGACAAGCTTTATAAGTCTGGTATCCTTCAACGGGATAACCGTTGCCGACCGCACCGTCAATCCGAAGGTTCTGGGCATATTTATGAGCACCGTCCGCAAACGTAAAAACGCAGCATTTGAAAGGAATAAACGTATCCGAAACAAAGGTAACGTTTTTATAGACTTTTTTAACCGTAGTTCGGCCATGATTATCGAGCAACAGTTCTTCAGCCCAGTTGTCTTCCTCTTTTTGACAGGAATTCAATGTTACAGCACCGCCCAACAGCAGCAACAAAATAATAAAATTTTTCATAACGTTTAGTTTTAATAATTAAATATTTGAACTGTTTATAGCTTTTTTTACAACGAAAATCAATATTTAAATCTTTCCGGCTGCGATTATATCTTCGAATAAATTGAAAGAAAGAGAGATAAAAAATGCACAAAAATTCCTTATCAGGCTATTTGTTTGCCCTGACGGCAGTTTTTTTCTGGAGTATCAATCTGATTATTGCCAGCTCGTTTGCAACTTCGCTGATGCCGATGGAGATTGCTTTCGGCCGGTGGCTGATTGCCGGAGTTATTCTGTTGTTCATTGCCAGAAAAAATGTCAAAGAGAGTTTTTCCGACCTGCTGCGGCACTGGAAACTGGTTCTGGCGTTGGCAGTTACCGGCATGGTGTTTGACAACACGCTGGTTTATTATGCCGGACGGACAGCCTCGGCCATTGATATGGGATTATTGGACGTTACCGGGCCGATATTCTTGGTTTTTCTGTCCCGCATTTTTCTGAAAACTCCGATTACCGGGCGGCAATGGCTGGGGCTGGCCGTTGCCCTTTTCGGCGTAACGGTCATTATCTTAAACGGCAATTTTACCCGGCTAAAAAACTTTCAATTCGTACCGGGCGATTTTTTAATGCTGTTAAACACTTTTTCTTTTGCCGTATATTCTTTTCTGCAATACAAAAGGCCGCCGCAGATTTCGCAATCAGCCATGCTGGCGGCGACGGCCGTGGTCGGCGCCGTTATTCTTCTGCCGCTCATGCTGCTGACGACTCCTCCCGCACTGCTGCGCCGTTTTAACGGGGAAGATTTGGCGGTTATTTTCTATCTCGGCGTTTTTAATTCCGTTTTGTCTTATTTGGCTTGGAACAGTGCACTGGCGGCCATCGGCAACGTTAAGACGTCAATTATTTATTATTTGCTGCCGTTATTCAGCGGGGTGGAAGCCTATCTGTTTCTGGGAGAAAAGCTGTACAGTGCCGATTTCATCGGCGGCATACTGGTAATCGGCGGCATTGCCCTTGTCAGCCTTAAGCGCAAAGCGACAGAAAAATAAAGCTTGTTATTTAAATTAATCCCTGTATAGTGGCGCTTGAGATTCTTGCAGCTCTTCTTATTTAAAGATTTTCTTATCAATGGATTTGTTTAGAGTTGGCACTGTTTGTCAAAATAAAGCAGTGTTTTAGATTTTCGTATGTATAAACAATTTATTGAAAGAAAACAAAATGTCAAATTTTGCCGACTTGGGCCTGCCCGAGAAAATTCTAACCGCGCTTAATGCCATTCACTTTAACACACCTACCCCGATACAGCAACAGTCAATTCCCGTGGCGTTGCAGGGACATGACATTCTCGGTTCCGCACAGACAGGCACCGGAAAAACCGCTGCCTTTGCCATTCCGATGATTGTCCACCTGTTGGAAAACCCGTTATCCTGCGCATTGGTGCTGCTGCCGACGCGAGAGCTGGCACAACAGGTTATTTCTGCGGCCCGGTCAATGCTGGAAAAAGATTCCGGAATTGTTTCCGCATTGCTTATCGGCGGAGATTCCATGTTTAAGCAATTGCAGCAGCTGAAACGCAATCCCCGTTTGATTGTCGGCACTCCGGGGCGAATAAACGACCATTTGCTGCATCGCAGTCTGGTTTTAAATAAAACTGATTTTCTGGTTTTAGACGAGACAGACCGTATGCTGGACATGGGTTTTGGCATTCAGCTCGAACAGATTGCCAAATTTCTGCCTGCCAAACGCCAAACACTGATGTTTTCGGCAACTCTGCCCGCCAATATCATCAGCCTGTCACGCAAATATCTGACCAACCCGGTAAGAATAGCCATCGGTTCGACAACCGCGGCGGCGGACAATATCCGCCAGGAAATCGTCAAAACAAATGATGCGCAAAAATACGGAGAACTGATGAAACAGTTGAAAGAACGCGACGGTTCGGTTTTAATTTTTGTTAAGACCAAATTCGGGGCGGAAAGACTGGCTGCCAAACTCAACAAAGAAAATCAATCGGCCGACGCCATTCACGGCGATTTGCGACAAGCCAAACGAGAAAGGGTTATCGCCAATTTTCGCAAGATGAAAAGCCGTATTCTGGTGGCAACGGATATTGCCGCCCGCGGGCTGGATATTCCGCATATTGAAAGTGTGATTAACTATGACCTGCCGCAATGCCCGGAAGACTATATTCACCGCATCGGCCGGACGGCACGGGCGGGGGCTTCCGGAATTGCCGTTAATCTGCTGACTCCTAAAGATGCTTCTCAGTGGAAGGCCATTTATAAGCTGATGCATCCGTCAGCCAATGCCGACACGAAACCGGCCGGCGGCGAAGATTGCCCGATTGATCTTACGCCGCTGAATGCCGGGCAGTCTCTGCCCAAAAGCAAAGCCAAGGCAAAAGGAAAAAATCCGTTTAAGCCTTATGCCCCGGACAAGAAAGCCAAAAGCCGCACCAAATTCGGGCCCAAAGGCAAAGCAGCTGTCGCAAAAGCGGCTAACGGCAACCGCAGGACAGTAAAACTCCGTAAAAAGGCAGCGTAAAGAAAATCCCCGTATCAACCGGGGATTTTTTTGTGCCAGCCGGGAGCAGCACGGTTATACAGGGGCTGCTGCCTGTCGTGCGGATAACACCAGATGCCGCAGACTGTCGGTGTTTTGCAGCCGGTGGTTTCCGGCGTGGTAAAGGGAATGTTTTTTATTTTGCAACGGGCCAAATCGGCAAGTATCCCGGCTTCCATATACTGTCCGCTGATGCCGTATCTGTCTGTCCGGGCAATGTGCGGGCTTTGAGCAAAACGGGACCGCAGCCGCTCAAACAATGCCCGATGCTGCGGCAAAACAATATTTTCTCCGCCATGCAACAGAGCGGCAAAATCATCCGTCATCAACGGGTTGTTCCAACCGCCGCCGAAAAGCAGAAAATATTCCGGCATTATAACGTCTTCCGGAATGTATGACAAAGAATGAAAGAAGACATAACTGCTTAAATATTCAACCGTCCGCAACACATCTTCCGCCTGATAACCGCTGATATCCGGCAGACGGTACCATGACGGGTCTGACGATTTGGGCGGACGGGACAGATAAAAATTTTCGCCGGTTTCGCTGACGGCAGTTTGGTTAAAGAGTTTATCCAGCAAATCGGTTTGGACACGACCTTTTTTGCCGTAACGGCCGTCTTTGTCATAAGGGGCGCCGAAACAGGTTCGGGTTATGGTGTCGGCGAAGTGGTTAAACGGCCCGACGTCCCAGCCGAGAAGAATATCTTTTCCGGCGCCGTTCTGACTGATGAGCGCAATATTTCCGGTGTTTCCGCCATTACAGAATGCAACCGGAAAAACACCTTTCTCCCGCAGGCTCGCGGCCAGGTGAAAATTATGCATGGGAGCCAGCGGAGCACCCTCCCCGCCGTTCATCAGATCGTCAGAACGGAAATCATAAATCACGGGAACTCCGGTCAAATCCGCCAGCAGGTTAGGATTGCCTATTTGCAGCGTATAAGGCGGCAAATCTCCGGCAATGGAAGGCGGAAAATGATCGCAGGTCTGTCCGTGGAAACCGATGGCGTCAACTTCATCTTTCGGCGTATTGCTCCGGGCAAGCAGCTCATTGACCGCCCGGGCGACCAGTGAGGTATATTCGTTTACGGTTTCGGAAAAAAAAGTATCCCGTGCAAAACTTTCCATATTGGCGGCAGTTTGCTTCAACCGTCCGCGCAGGCGGCGAAACCGGTCAGACAATTCTGCCGGATAAGCCAGAGTATGAGCAGCCAAATCGCAAATATTTACCCCGTCAAAGGCTGTCAGGACAACATCGACGGCATCAAGCGAATTGCCGGTCATTACGCCGATTGTTTTGATAACGGACATAAAAATTGTCTCCATAAATGCATTATGGAGACAGTATAGAAGTTTTTTAATTAAAAGTCGGTTAACAGCCCAGCCGCGCCAGACACTCGGTATCCCAGCAGCCGACCGTGCTGATGTTATGCAGATTATGCACGTAGTTGGTAAATTCGCGTTTGAACAGTTTGGCGTCGCCGAACCCCTGGGAAATATATGCCGCGGCAGCCAAGTCGGCATAGGTTTTGGCATCGGGATTGATTGAAGCCAGCACGTTCAGTTTTTTTATCATCAGCTGTTTGTATTTGAAGTTGTCTTCGCCGAGAACTTCCGTCGAGCTGATGTCTTCCATCGTTTTACGAATATTATCGCCGTTGCGGCCAATCTGAAATTTGGCCAGGCTGGCATCATAGTTGACCAGAGCGTCAAAATTTTTGACTTTGTTGACAATTGTCACAGCTTCTGCCTGAGGATATTCATTCTGAAGGGTTTCCAGCAACAGGGAAAAAATATGTCCCTTATTATTTTTGGCCTCTTCAATCGCTTTGATGAAGACTTCACCTTTTGTTTCCTTAACCAGAGCTACCATGACCAACACTCCTTCAAGCCATAATTATATTCGCGTTACGTTATGTTTATAATATAACATATTTTGCAGCCCGGCTCAACAAATTTTTGTAACAAAACTGAAACAATTTCAGAGAATGAAATGACGATGTATAAAATGACGCAGCTTTTTGACCCAGCCGGCATAAAACGGCGAGGATAATTCCGCCGGAAGTTCCTTTTCATCAAAATGATAATAAAAATTACGACTGTCGGTTCCGACCGACTGCGGCATACGCTCGACGGCAATATCCGCCCTTTTGTCTCTGGGTAAGCGCAGCAGACTTAAATTTTCGCAGTGGAGAAGGACAAACCGGCCGCTGCAGCCGTCTTTGGCACGGACATAAATGACCCCGGAATTGCGCAGGTCAACCCGGCCGGAAAAATCCTCTTCAAACTTGACGGCCTGAATGGACGGACAACCGGACAGGTTGATGCTGCCGGCCGCATGAGCCCCGACTTCAACCTTTTGCAGCGCCAAGGCGGAGGCCAGGTCTATCTCGCCTTTGAAACCGTCGGCAATGTCAATATGCTTGATGCCCTGCCGGCGGTTATGTTCGCGGACGGAAATACGGCCGCGGCAGTCGTCACCGATTTCAACATTTTCGGCCAAAACGGAATCAATAAACAGTGAGCCGCGAAAAGAATCTCCGATAATGACGTCTTTCTTGCCCCAATTTTCACTAAGACGGATAACGGCATAGCAGTAATATCCGGTTTTTATCCGGTGAAAACAGGAATCCCGCACATCCAAAATGCCGCTGTAAACATCACCGAGCGTCATTTCAAAGCATTTGCCGCTATGGATGCAGAAAATATCGCAGCGACAGTTATTTCCGAGTTTGATGTTTTGTATATCGGAGCGGGAAAAATTCAGACTGCCGCGAAAGCTGTCGCCGATTATAAGCGTTTCGACAAAGCGGTTGTCTCGCAGATCTATCGCCGCGTGCGAATTGCGGCTGACAATCAGCTTGGAAACGATGGCATGACTCAGATTCAAACTGCATTTTTTGGCAGAGGAAGGAACTATCAGCTTGCGTTTGCGGAAATTATTCAGAGTTACGGCCAACGTATCGTAATTTTTAAACAGCCGTTCCAGACGGGAAGCCGTCAGTTCGGACGACGTATAGTAAGTTTCTTTCCCGTCGCGTTTAACCACGTTAAGGCTCAGATTCAGCGCGGCCTCTGCCGTCAGACTGTAATGATAACGGCGGACAAATCTTTGAATAACCCGGATATGGTTGCGGTCGTTTTCGGCGCCGCGATACGGCGTTACGGACGAAATTTTTCCCCGGCAAAGTTCGATGGTGGCCAACGGCGTGCTGTATTTATCGCGCAAAATCATCAGGCATTCTTTTCCCAGAACCCGGGTTATCTGGTAGCCTTTCTCCAGTTTATACATCACGTTGCCGTCGGCCGCTGTCACTTTTCCTCTCCCGTTTAAGCATTTTTAACGGGGCAGAATGTAAGTTCAAAACCCGTGAATTCAAGGCTTCGGCAAAAAAAATGTCCTCGCGGGCGGATTGTGGAGAGTGAGGCATTTTTATTTGCTTCTTTGGGGAAACTAATGTATCAATAGTGTCAGGAGAAATTTATGCGCCATATTTGTTACTCATCTGAAGTTTATCATCTTGATCCCCGGGATTTGGCCGTGCTTGCCGACAGCCCCAAAAGCTGCAAGGCAGACTGCGCGGACAAGGTTGTTATCCTCATCGGGGAAAAAGACATTTATGATGCGCAGAAACCGGTGATTTATGACACGCTGCTCAAAGGGCGCAGTTTGGTGGAAAAAGCCGTTGCCGACGGCAGGGACTTTATTCCGGTCCGCATTGCCTTTATCTCCCGAACGGCGGCATGGGACTTTGTATCACCGCTCATCCGGGTGCTGCGTTACAAATACAAGGCTTATTCCAGCAATATTTATCACATCAATCCTTTTGAAATCCGGCGGCTTAAAATCGAGCGCAGTTTCCGCACGCCGGAAAACGCCTATCAATTCTCCAACCCCAAATACAAAATGCCCGAGAGCGAACGCAAAAAGCTCTATCGGCAGCTGGCGGACAGCATGCGCCGGAACGGCTATGACGACCGCTTTCCGCTGGATATCATGCTCTGTCGCAATCTGGGCATTCAGGATACCCTTAATCAGGGGCATCACCGGATGGGCGTGGCTATCGACTGCAACATTCAAAGGGTTTCGGTGATGTTTTCCGCCGCCGGGCAGGCGCCGCGTTTTCTGCATCCGTTTTTCAAAATAATTGCCCGCTTTAATTTATGGTTTAAACATTTGTTCCAAAAATGAGACTGTCTGATGAAGAAAATTATTCATGTGTCAAACTTTAACTTAATCCGGCTCAAAGGATGTTTTCAGGTCGGTTTCCCGTTCAAAATCTCCAACGGGCTTATTCGCAACGGCTATTCGGTGCTGAATTATCCTGACCGGGATTTGTGCCGGATGTTCGGTTTCGGACACATGAATTTTATCGGACGGAACAGACTGAATAAGCATTTAATCAACTTCTGCAAAGTTACCGAGCCGGATGCAATTTTAATCGGGCATGCCGATTTAATCAGCAATGAAACCCTGTTTGAAATCAAGCGGCTGTTTCCGGCTCTGAAAATCATGCAATGGAGCTGTGACTGGATTGTTCCCGGCTATGCGGAAAGAAACATCAAAGCGGTTTCTTCGCGTCTGGAAGCGGTTGACATGACGCTAATCAGCACCGGCGACCGCAACCTGCTGCAGCAATTCAAGCGCCCCGGAAAAGCGGTCGGCTATCTGCCCAACATGGCTGACGACAGTCTGGAAACCGGGCGGGCTTTCGAGCATAAAGAGCTTCCCTATGACATGATGCTGTGCGCCAATACCGGGAAACGCCAGTTTTGCGGGCGAGACGAGGAACTGGAAAGCATTATCGACGAAGCTGACCGGAGAGTGCCCGGGCTCAAATGGAAACTCGCCGGCATTAAGAATACGCCGGCGCTGAACGGCTACGCCTATATTAAGGCGCTGGGCGAGAGCGCCATGGGCTTTAATCTCAGCCGGCTGAACGATATTTATCTTTACAGTTCGGATCGCATGGTACACGCCATGGCCAACGGTCAGCTCACATTTTTGGATCGCCGCAACGGATTTCAGGATCTGTTCAGCGAAGAAGAAGCCGTATTTTATGAAACGCCGGACGAATTTTATGACAAGCTTAAATTTTATAAAAACAATCCTCAGGCCCGCATGAAAATTGCCGCGGCCGGACATGAAAAAATTCATCGGGAATACAGCAATGTCGCGGTTACCAAATATATGGCGGAATTGCTTTTCGGCGAAAAAACTTCGGCTCCCCGCCCCTGGCAGATTTTGTTAAAGGACTAAGACAATGGATTACAATCACCGGACGGCCGCAGAACTTTGGCAGCGCTTTACCGAACGGCATCAGGCGGAAATGACGCCGGCCATTCTGAAAGCCGGAGAATTCGCTTTAGAAGCCCACCGCGGGCAAAACCGCAAAATTGATTGTCTGCCCTATGTTTCGCACGTTTTTGACGTGGCGGAAATTCTGCTTGGCTGCAAGGCATCGGAAAATCTGGTCATTGCCGGTATTTTGCATGATATTCTGGAAGACACGTCCCAAACGGCCGATGACATCCGTGCCCTGTTTCCAGCAGAACAAGGCGAAGCCATACTGCATATTATCATGGCCGACAATGAAAGCGATAAGGAGGCTCCCTGGCAGGAACGGAAAATGGAAACCATTCGTTATGCCGAAACGACGGAAGAAACCGACGGACTTCTGCTTATCTGTGCCGATAAAATTTCTAATCTGAATTCAATGGTCTGCGGTTTGGAAAGCGGCGGCAACCTGGTCTGGCATTATTTTCACAGCCCGAAAGACCGCCAAATTTGGTATTATGAAACACTGTACAATATTTTTCGCCAAAAGCTCACGACTTACGACTGTTTGCTCAAGCGTTACTTTAACCTTCTAAACCTTATCCGGTAGCTTAATAGCGGATAATCTGATTTAAAATCGGATCGCGGTCAATAAACTGCAGAGCACGGGCGAAACTGTCCGGTTCGCTCAGTACGGTGTAATAATTGGCTTTAATTCCGGGTGCCATTTGCAATGCATTGATAAAGTCTTCCTTTGACAGAGGATCCTGCTTGACGTAATTGAAAAAGCCGGTAATTGACAGAATATCCCGGACATTGGCCGTGCTGGGATTATTTTGCAGCAAGGCACAAAGATAAGTCGCAACTCCGACCTGAAGACCATGCATCCGCGGCCGGCGGGAAACCGCATCCAGCCCGTGAGAAATCAAATGCTCCGAACCGCTGGCCGGACGGGAACTGCCGGCAATTTCCATGGCAATGCCGCTGGTCAGCAGCGAATTAACCAGACTGCGCTGGAAAGACGGTTCATTGATATCGGTGCTGTGTTTGTTAAACAGCAACGTCAGCGAATTGTAAGACAGCAGCGACGCAAAGTCGTTGTAACGGTCAAGTTTGCGTTCGGCGGCCTGCTTCCAGTCATAGAGAGCGGTAATTTTGGAGACCATATCCCCTACTCCGGAATAAAGGCATATCTGCGGCGATTCACGAACGACTTCCAAGTCAGCGACGACGCCGAAAGGAATGCTGGCTTTAACCGTCTTTCGCTTACCGTCAACAATCAACGAAGAATTCGGACTGCAAAAACCGTCGTTGGAAGTGGACGTCGGAACCGAAACAAAGGGCAGCTTGAGCAGATGAGCGCTGAATTTGGCAAAATCAAGCGCCTTGCCGCCGCCGATGCCGACGATGACTTCGGCCGCTTTGGGCAGGCTGAAAGTTATTTTGGTTATTTCTTCAATATTGATAAAACGCACGTCCTGTTCATAAACCGCTTTAACGCCGTTTTCCTCCAGCCCGGGATAAAGACGGTCGGCCAGAAGGCGCTGGATTCCCTCGCTCCAGAAAATAACGGCATTGGTAAGATTTTTATCGGCGAGATATTTGCCGATTTTTTTGACCTTGCCGTCACCGATTTTCAAAAGGTAGGGAATATTAATCTGTTTATTGGTATAGAGCGGATACAGCATTTCAGATCTCCTTTATACAGCGGCAGACATCGCGAAAGTCGGCGAAGGGTTCGGTTTTAATGTTTTCACGGCGGCAGAGGTCCAGCAGGCGCTTTTTGGCAAAGACCACATCGGCTTCCCGCGCCGGCAGAATGTCAGGCGGTCCGTCTCCGGCAAAAACAACCCGAAATCCCCGTTCTTTCAGATTTTTAACGACAGCGGCCTTTGAGACGCCGATATTGTCGTCATAACACGGGTGATCTTCCGGCAGGCGTTTCATTACCAGACCTGTCTCAACGCTGTAATCGCAATGGTTTGTCACCAGACAAACCCCGTATTTGCCGATAAGCCCGCCGATAAGCAGATTTATATACCAATCGCAACCGGCAGAGCAGATGTAAACGGGAATTTTTTTGGCATGGCAAAGCACAACCGTTTCGGGAAACCAGGAATCCAGAGGTATATTTTTAACAAAAGCAGGCAGATCAGGCAAACCGCGCAGCCGGCCGAACATTTCATTTAAAGCGTCAAAATGTTTTTTGCGGCCGGAAAGATATTCGCGCCAGGGTTCAAGCATTTCATCGGTAAAATAGCGCCCGGCAGCCAAAGTGAAAAAATCATCGGCACTGACCGTTCCGTCAAAATCGCTTACCAAAGCCCATTGTTCCGCCATTGTCCGTCCTTTCCTGTTGGGTAGTTAGATTATAAGTGCATCCGATTATTTTTCAAGTTTTTTTCATCAGCCTCTTGTTTTCGGCTTTATGTCTTCCTAAATGAAACTTAGAAAGAGTTCATTATAAAATCTGGAGGATTGTAAAATGAGAAAAGATCTTATGAATAATAATCAACATCATTATCTGAACGAATTGAACTTTCCGACCAACCGCGATTTGAAAAACCTGTTCGGCAGCTTTTATAATCTGCTGGACCTGCCGGAAAGCCGGGACGTTTCAAGCTGGAACAATTTCGAGCCAAAGCTGGAAGTTAAAGAAAACAAAGAAAGCGTAAACGTTACCGCCGAAATTCCGGGCATGAACGAAAACGACATTGACCTGCAGCTTTCGGAAGACGGTTATCTGACAATTTCCGGCGAGAAGAAAAATTCATATGAAAACAAGGAAGGAGGAAGCTATTTCTCCGAAATCAGCTACGGTTCATTCAAACGCACCGTCTCCCTGCCCTGGGATTTGGACTTTAACAAAGCAGACGCCAGCTACGACAACGGTTTGCTGAAAGTCTATATTCCGAAGAGCAAAGAAGAAAAAACCAAAGTAAAAAAATTAAATGTCAAAAAAGCTTCCAAATAAGTAAGCCGGATTAACAAGAAACGAAAAAGCCTGACAGCAATCTGCCAGGCTTTTTCTTAATGATCCCTTAGATTTCAAAGTCTAAGTTCTCATAGAAATCAAGCGGGATAACTTTGCTCTCGCCTTTTCCGTATGAGACTTTGACCTTATCTCCGGGTTTGGTCCATTTCAGTTCCGGATAGAATTCCGTACTTCCGGTAAACTCAATTCCTTTGACCTCGTTGAACAGAATGTAATAAACATTACTTTCCTGAACGATGGCGCGGACGGTAAACTGCCGTGTTTCCTTGTTGACGTCTCCGTCTTTAATCTTATCCTGATATGTCTTTTTCAACATACGCAGATAAACGGCTTCGGCATCCTGTTTGGAAACACCGCTGCCAACGGCCTGGCGGTTGTTGACTGCCAGAAAACAATAACCGACCACATTTCCCGAACTTCCTTTCATGGTCATGAAATAAGTCGGAATACCGCGGACATTGTACAGTACCGGAAAATTGGAACTGTACTGCGCCGCTTTGGCAAAAGGCTGGTCATCGGCAATACGCATCGCCTCGGTTTCATTGATACCGATCACGCGGTAAAATTTGGCCGCTTTGGTACGGGTATCAACCAACATAAAACCGTTGGTACCGTTATCGGCTCCGGCAGACTGAATACCGGTGTACCAGAAACTGCGTCCTTCGGAATAAACCAAAGTCGTTCCCGGTGTCGGTTCCTGAACGCCTATCTGTGCCCAAACGGCATTCCACCATCCGTCTTTATATTCGCCCCAGCATCTGATCTGGTCTTCAATAAAGCTCTGCGGCTGAATACGGTCTATCCAGGCCGGCGCATCTTCAATGCTGTAAGCTTTGAGTTCCCCCGTCTGAGCATCAACGGTAATCGGCCCCTCGGATTCTTCACCGCCAAAACCGATTTTCTGGTCGTAGGATGAAAGAACCCAATAAGGATTTCCGTTGCCGTCAATTTCAAAGCAGTGGTCATTCAAACCTTTGGAAGCATAGCCATTGCCTTTGATGTGGCGTTCAATGTCATCACCGAAGCGTCCGCTTTCCAGATATTGAATGCGCAGCTTCTGTCCGTTAACTTCCGTTACCAGCCAGCGTCTGGTAGCATCGGTCGCGTCAACGATAATGTAACCCGGGGTATGGCCGTTGCGGAACCATTTCCAGAAGGAACGATGTTCCAGCGGGGCTACCCAAATCAGATCATTGTTAAAAACCAGCTTTTTACCGTTGTTAATGGTAAATTCTCCGGTAATGTTCTGAATGGTCATATTACCGACTTCTACACGCGAACCTAACCCTAAGTCTTCACCGAGCTTGTCTTCAGCAACCTTGCGGGCCAGTTTACCGTCAACCGAAATCATTTTGGAAACCGGTATCGGATGAACATCGGCATTGAAGACGCTGTCGGGGACGGTTTCCACTTTCAGACGTTTATAATATTCGTCAGCGTGGAACATTTCCCAGCTCTGAAAACCGGCAATAAAAAAAGCCAAGACGGTGATTCCGGTCGGAATAAAGCGCCAGGCATACTTTATCTCATAGTCGCTGTCATCTGCGCAAAAGGCAAAATGAAGACCGGCGCCGGCTAAAGATACAATAAACGCCTCAATCCAAACACCTTCAAATCCCCACCATTGGAGAACCGGCAGAGTGTTGTAGTTAATAACTCCGAATAAAACAAATACAACGGCGCAAAGAATGCTCCATGTCGTTTTATACTCTTTGTGAAAACTCAGAACCGCAAACAAAGCGGTAAAACCCAGTGTTAATGCAATGTAACTCATACGTTTTTTTTGTTTAATATATTAATAATAGAAAATTCATTATACTGTTTTAGATTTTCAGTATACCTCATTTTCGGACATTTTACAATAAATTTTGTACAAAAAGATTTTTACTCCTGCGTTCGTATGAGAACAGCATTGGAAATCAGAATTATGGCGCCGCCGAGCAATATGTTCCAGGTCAGCGGTTTGCCGAGGAACATCCAATCCAAGAACAACCCGGTTACCGGTTCCAAAAGCAGAAGCATACCGACAATTACCGGGCTGACATTGCGGTTGTTGGCAAACAGCAGCAGATTGGGCGCCACATAAGAAGCTAATGTGTAGATGACAAAATAAAGCCACAGCTGCGGCGGCATTTCCAGGCTGAATATCCGGACGCCGTTGAACTCAGGCAAAATCCTTAAAATCCAATAGAGTGCAAAAACGGGTATCAGCGTATAAACGCTGGCCGCGAGAAATGTTCCGGAAGGCGATACATTCTGCCGGCTGAAATATTGAGCCACAATCAGCCATAAAGACAATCCGACACCGCCGAGAACCGCGAGAAGAACACCCCACGGCGATAACTCCGTCCCGCCGCTCGGATTGATAAGAAACCACAGGCCGACAATCATACAGCCGACCAGAAACCAGTTCAGCAGCGTCTGGCGGCGGCGAAAATAAAAGCGTTCGATCAAAATGGTCCAAACCGGCTGCAAATAAATCAGCAATACGACCAATGTAACCGGAATTTTAAGAAAGATCGGCGTATACTGTCCCAGCGTTATGAAAAACAGGGCGGCGGCAAACAGAAATTTCATTTTCAAAGGTATGCGCCAAAGCTTATGCAAATCACAGCGGGCAAAATAAGCAATAAACAAAACGGAAAGCAGATTCGGATAAATCATCAGCTCAAACAAAGATGCTCCGAGGTTTGACAAAACCTTGGCTCCGAAAATGACGCCGCCGTCAAGAATGCCGCTTAACGCGAGATACAAATAAACCATTTTTCCTCCGCAGAGGAATATAATTACTCTTTCACGTTTTTCATCTGCTCACGGTACCAGTCAGACCAATGCCGTTTATCAATGCGGAGTTCGCGGACAAGCGGTTTTCCGTCTGCAAGGGCAAATTCCAGCTGCATCAGCGGCCGGGTGCGGTTTATCATCCGTTCCAGCTGCGGCGCAACATCTTCCGGAAGGTAGAAACGGTAAACTTTTTCAAATTTATCCTTCGGACAGGTTTGTCCGCCGAATGTTTTACAATCCGTTCGCGTCCAGTCAGGCTGCAATTCCAAATAATGCCCGGAAATCAGACTGCGGGGGTCATACCCCTCTACCGTTACCATAACCCGCGGCGCGGTCAGGCTGAGGTATTGCAGACCAGCCGTCCATATCAGGAGAACGACTATCGGAAAAGCCAAAGCCGGCAAAGCCCAATTTTTTCTAATCATGATTTTTCTCCCCGACATTATGCAGCAAACGGCGCCGTACCTTTTGCCAGACGACGGCTATCGCGGCAAAGGCCAGCCCGGAGACAATCAGCCCCATTCCGGTTGACAGTATGGAGCCGAAGACCTCAAGGTAAACTCCAAAAAAGCGCAACGCAATCAAAACCGTGCTTACATTCAGCAAACGCGGATAATTGTGCCGGTATGCATAAATTCCCGCCACCGACAGCAAAGCAATCATCATCAGGGCGGAAGTTTCATCTTCCCAGGCGGGCAGCATATCCGTCAAAAAAGCATAAACAAAGATGACGGCAGCCGCGGCTATTCCCGGCCGCAACGAAGTTTTCCGGCAAGCGAAAGCGAACCCGGCCAGCGCAAGTACTGACAAGCCCCAAACCGTCCAACCGAGTGAAACATTATCCGTCCGAAAACAGGACCAATCTTTCAAACTGAAAGCATCCAGCACAAAAGCGCAAAATGCAAAAGCAAAAACGGTCAGATGCCGCCAAGCCTTTTGAATGGCCGGATGCGGCAGCATTTGCAGCAGGCGGTAAAAGACCAGCATGGCAAACAGGCCGCTCCAGATACCGAAATTAGCATTGCGGTCAAACAACCGGTCAATGAAATCGGCAAACCAGCGATAATCAGACAGGCGGTCATACAGCGACAGGAAAAAGCCAATAAACCACAAACCGGGAAACAACGGCTTGCTGCTCAGGAACAGAAGGGGAAAAGTTAAAACCGACCAGAAGAGCAAAGCGCTCAATCCATGCGCCGGCAAATGATATATCTGCCCGACCAGGCCGATTGAACCGAGAACAAGCAAGGCAAAGGCCGTCAACAGTGCCTCGGCGGCCAGGTTCCTTCCCTTTCTGCGGCTGTGCCATACTCCCCATGCAGCCGTACAAAGAAGAGCAAAATCGACGCCGAGTTTAACTGCGGCGGGAATGGCCTCCCAATTGGCGGCAATGACGGCAATCACACCGATGCCGATACAAAAACAGCTTAAAAACAAAAGCGCATGATAAAGCATCGGGCGCCTGACGTTGTTTTCATAATCGGTAATTTTCTGCTGCTGTTCCGCAGTAATCAGACCGCGTTTTTGCCAATCCGACAATTTTGAGTAGATATTCATTTTTTCTTCCTATTTATGAGACCTGACAAATTGTAGGCGACGATTAATTATATAGCAACGAAATTTTAAAAATATTAATAAAGAGTTAAAAACCGTGGTATAACCTGCGCACCGCGATTGACGGAAATTTACGCCTAAGTTAAAAATACTCTGTCGACAAATATATTTTTAACCATGGTAGTAGATTGATGAAATTTAAAATTTTCAGCTTCAAGAGCATTGTTACCTATCTGACAATGGTTTCTTTCTACATTGCGACCACGCTTTCGGCCTTTGCGGCACCCCTGCCCCCGATAAGCCTGGCCCAGATGTACAGCCTGGCTTCACAAGGGAATGTCAGGGCTCTGCGTGCTGCCGTTCAGCGCGGAATGAACATTGATGCGACCGACAGATACGGCAACACCGGCCTGTGTCATTCAATCTACCAAAACAATTATACGGCATATAACGCTTTTCATGCTTCCGGCGCAAATCCTCGGCATCCCTGCATTCAGAACATTCCGCCGCAGCAATATGATTATTTCATGGCCTCGAGCCGGGCAACGCCGGTAACCGCTACGCCCCGCGACGCCTATAAAGAATTTGCAGACGGCGAATTCGTCTTTTCAACCACAACCTGGGTTATCGGCGGCCTGCTTCTGGCCGGCGGCATTGCCGCAATTGCTCTGAGCGGCGGCGGTGGCGGCAAAAAACACCATTACTATTTTCCGCCGAATGACAGCTTTACGCCGACGGACGACAGTCTGGGCGCTTTTGTCGGTACGGAAACGCCTTCCGCTCCCGAAAACAGCCCCTATACGCCGGTAAAAATCACCAACGGCGAAAATGACAGCAACTTTACGCTGAGCAATGATTCTCAAATCAAAGTGGGTGATGAAACCAAAAATCTGGTTGACGTGATTAACCTGAACGACTCCGTGCTTGATTATACCAAATATATTCAGGTCGGAATGAAAGCGATTGACGGCAATCAGGTCGTCAACGGCAAAATTCCCCTGACCGGCACCGAAGTCGGCGCAACAATTACCCTGCAGAACAATACCGCCGGCATGGTGGCACTGCATAACTCTAACGCCATAAACAACAATACGCTTAAAATTATCGCCCGCAACGGAACACTGGGCATGATTGCCAGTGATAAATCACTGGTGCGCAACAACGGAAACATAGACATTGCCTTTCAGGGCACTACCGCCACCGACCAAGTGGACGGCATGTATGCCGATACCTCCTCCACCGCCATCAATGACGGAAAAATCACCGGAAACGCTGCGGTTGACAGTGTTGCCGGTACTTTAATCGGTATGCAGGGACGTTTGATTAACCAAGTGCAAAATCCGGCCGGCACCATTCCGACCCAGCTGATTAACAACGGTAATATTTCCCTGAGTGCCGCAGCAACGCCCGACAAGACAATTTCTACCTCTCTGGTCGGTATGGGCAGCTTTTTGGAAAAGGCGTTTCTGGAGGGAACAAAGCTGCTGCGCCGTACCGGTTTTATTGAAATTACCAACGCCGCCAACGGCGTCATTGATCTGAACGTCAATCTCGGCGACAGCGGTACCTATGATTCGACGCAAAGCAATCTGCTGAACGGAACCGGAGGTATTGTCGGTATTCGCTCAGACGCTCATACCACAGCAACAAACAACGGCGCCATCCGCCTGACGATTGCGCCGGAAAGCACCAACAACATTACCAATTCCCATGCCGGAATGCTGTCGGTACACGGCGGAACAATCGTCAATAACAAAGAAATCACGGTCACCGGAGGAATCGGCGGCTACGGTATGCTGGGTGTTCGCGGCGAAGGAACCAACTCCGAATTCAACACCCTTAATCCGACCATCGTCAATTCCGAAAGCGGAACCATCAGCGTCAACAGCACCGACGGTTTCGGCATGGCAACCCGGCATGGCGGAACCGTTGTCAACAAAGGCACAATCAAAATGCTGGCCAAAGGCACCGGCCTCCAGATTAACGCCGGAACCGGAACAAACAGCGGCACCATAACACTGAGCAACGGCGGCGACGGCATGACCATCCGGCAGAACGTTACGACGGAAGCGGGAACGGCCAATAATGCCAGCAGCGCCAAAATTCAAAATACGGAAACCGGCGTGATTGACATCAAATATGCCAACGGTTCCAACGGTATGTTTATTGAAGACGGCACTGCCGAAAACAACGGTTCAATCAAAATCAACGGCACCGACAGTACGACAACCGAAGCTTCCTACGGCATTCATGCTCAAAACGGCACCATGCTTAACACAGGATCGATTGACATGGACGTTATTCTTTCCGGCGATGCCGACTCTTACGGCATGTATGGCGAAAATTCGGCCTCGGCCACCAACGCGGCTACGGGTAAAATTACTTTCACCCGCAAGGGCACCGGCATGTACACAACGCAGGGAACCAATACCAACCACGGACAGATTGTCATGAACGGTATCGGTTCAACCGGTATGGCTTCCGAAAGCGGCGCCGTTCTGAACGGCAAAACCGGCTCAATCCAATTGGTCAGCGGCACGGGCATCAAATCGACCTCCGGCTCCGTTACCAATCAGGGCTCAATTAATATTTCACAGGGTGAGGATTCTGTCGGCATATCTTCCGGCAGCAATGCGGTTAATGACAAAGACGCTACGATTCAAATTACCGGCGCCAATTCGACCGGCATTTCGGTTGAAGAAAATGCCACTGCGGTCAACCGGGGTACCATTACCTTAACCAGCACTCAAAACAGCAAAGAAAACTATGGTATGATTTCTGCCGGCGGTGAACGGGCCCAGATTGACAATGACGGAATTATCAACCTGAACGGCTATGACTATGCGGCCAGCAAAGAAGTCGGCTACGGCATGTCTATCGGCGACGGACGGGCCAATAACAACAACACAATCAACATCAACCGCATGTATGGTTACGGCATGGCCTCTACCGAAGGTACACTGACCAATAACGGAACAATCAACCTGACCAACGGCGGATACGGCATTATGGGCGAAAGCGGCGAATCGTTTAACAATAAAGATGCAACAATTACCATTACCGGAACGCCCAATATGCAAAATTCATACGGTATGTCCATGCAGGACGGAACGGCCAAAAACTTCGGGCAAATCGACGTTACCGGCGGTTCGGTCAACTCCGAAACCTACGGTATCTCCGTCAACGGCGGCAACGGACTGAATCACGGTCTGATCAATATGCATTCAGACAATGCGTTCGGCCTGTTTGACGAAGGCGACGGCGAAATCACCAATGTTGCCGGGGGAACAATTAACCTGTACGGCAATAACTCCGTCGGTATGCAGACCACAAGCGGCAAAGCCGAAAATTTCGGCACGATCAACATCGGCGTTGACAACGGAACCGGGGCAATTGTCGGCGGCAGCGGCAGTACGGGCATGATCGCCGGTGACGGAGCAACGGCCATTAACTCCGGACATATCAACATGAACGGCAACAATGCCGTCGGCATGACCGCAAACGGCGGAACCGTCATCAACGACAAGAGCGGAACTATCACCCTAAACGGCGGCAACGGTACCATTTTCACGACAACGAATGACGGTACGGCCATCAATAACGGTGATATCGTCATTAACGCCGAAGATTATACTCTGTTCAGCACAACGGACTCCGACGAAGGCAATTTCCAAAATAACGGCAATGTCACGGTTGGCGCCGGAGGTTCCAAAGTTATTATCGCCGGAGACGGAAACAATATTACCAACAGCGGTAAAATTGACCTGAACGGCAAAGACGGCTTTATCATCTATACCAAAGGGAACGGTTCGGTTACCAACAACGGTACGCTGGAAATCGGCGAAGACAGCAGCAACTCGCACGGCATTTATATGAGCGAAACGGCTACGGGAACAGTTTTGAACGACCTTAAAGGGATTATTAACGTTAAAGGAACCAATTCTTCCGGCATGACTCTGGCTTCGGATACCGACACCGTCAGCATTACCAATAAAGGAAAAATCAATGTTGACGGAACCGGTTCCAAAGGCATTACCTCTACCAAGGGCGGAACCGTCAACAACGAGGGAACGATTACCATTGCCGACGGTTCGGCGGCTATTGAGGCAGCCGGCGGAACGGTCAACAACAAAGCCGGCGCCAGCATCACAACCGAGAAAGACAGCAGTGCCGACGGCATTAACATTTCCAGCAACGCAAACAGCGGGGCAACGGTCACCAATGACGGAACGATTACGGTCAACGGCAGCGGCAGTGCCATTAATTCTTCCATTTCTGCTACTTCTCCGGCCGAAACGTCAAACACAATAAACAACAACGGCGTCATTACGATTACCGGAAACGGAAACGGCATTTGGGCCGACACAGCAACCGTTACCAACGCCGCAGGTGCCCGCATTGAGGTCGGCGGAAGCGGTTACGGCATACGCGCGTCCAAAGGCAGCATTACCAACAGCGGAACGATAACGGTTTCCGGCTCAAACGGAACCGGAATGTCCGGTGGCGGAACGCTGGTTAATGATAAAACGATTACTGCATCGGGAAGCGGTTCCAAAGGTATGGAAGTAACAACCGGCGGCACGGGAACCAATAACAAGGACATCACCGCCAGCGGCAGCAATTCCTCAGGCATTTATGTCAACGGCGGAACGGCCGACAATATCGGAACCATTATCTCCAGCGGCAACGGTTCTTCGGGTATCTATGCGGCCAACGGCGAAGCCTACAATCAAACGACGATTTCGGTTGCCGGCGAAGGTTCCATCGGAATGACAGCCGGCAACGGAACCGTAACCAACGGCAAAACGGTTCAGGTTCCGGTTTTGGACGAAGACGGAGAACCGGTTCTCGGCGATGACGACCAGCCCAAATATGAAGAAAAGGATTTGCCCGGCACCATTAATGTTGTCGGCAGCAATGCCGCCGGTATGAAACTGGCAGGAAGCGGCAAAGTCATCAATAACAAAGGCGCAACAATCAACGTCTCGGGTGCCGGGTCAACCGGTATTTGGGCGGCTGGTTCGGGAAGCGCCGTCAACAACGGAACAATCAATGTTTCCGCCGCAGATACGGCAGCTTCGGGCATGAGGGCTTCAACCGGCACCGCAACCAACAATGCAGCCATTACCGTTACCGGAAACGGTGCGCAAGGTATGTATGCCGACGGCGGCAATGTTGTCAATGCCGCTTCGGGAACGATTGACCTGAAAGCCGAAAATACGGTTGGTATTTATGTGGCCAACGGCAGCGGCAGCAATTTGGGAACTATCAATCTGGGAGGCACCGGCGCCATCGGTCTGCAGGCAGACGGAGGAACAGCCACCAACTCCGGCAGTCTCAAAGTCAGCGGCACCGATACGGTTGGCTTATATGCCAACGGGGGTACCGTGGTCAACAGCGGAACAATCGAATTCAGCAGCGGCGATGCGGCTGTTTTAGTTGACGACGGAATCGGACGCAACGACAAAACAATTACGGTTACTTCCTCCAACCTTGAAGCTATGCGTGCCGACGGCGGTGAAGCCATTAACGGCGGAACCATTACACTGAACAGCTCAGCCAATAACTCTACGGCCATGTATGCCACCAGAGGAAAAATTACCAATAACGGTATTATTGCCCTCAACGGAAGCGGCGGAATCGGTATGATGACAGAGGCGGATGGAACTGCAAACAATACGGGAACCATTAACGTCAGCGGAGCAGATTCCGTCGGTATTCTGGCTGACGGAGGAAAAGCCACACACAGCAGCGGTACCATTAATGTTACCGGCAGCAATTCATTCGGCATGAAAGCAACCGAGGGCGAAGCAATCAACAATGCCAGGATTAATGCCAATAACAATATCGGCATGTTCGCTGACGGCGGAATCGTTACCAACGGCAGCAGCGGAGAAATCATTGCCGGTTCCGGCGCTTCTTACCTGATGCTGGCGGAAAACGGCGGCACAGCAAATAACCAAGGCACCCTCTCCTTCAGCGGTTCAGGCTCTGCTTTGCAGGCCAAAGGGGCTACCGTCAACAACACAGGTTCAATTACCGCGACCGGCAGCGGAAACGGCATGGCGGCAGACGGAACATCTTCCGCCGGAGCAAATGCTGTCAACAGCGGCACCATTACCGTCAACAGCGGCAAAGGCATGATTGCAACCTCTACAACGATAGATACGACAGTCACCAATGCGTCTGGCGGTGTCATCACCGTCAACAGCAACGGCGGTGTCGGCATGTATGCCGACGGATCGCATGCCCGCGCCATTAACCTCGGTACCATTAACATTAAAGGAACTTCGTCCACTTCTTACGGGATGAAGGCCGTCAACGGCGGTTCGGTTGAAAATGCCGGAACGATTAATATGGCTGCCGGTTCGGCCGGAACAGGCATCTATGTTGACGGGAAATCCACTTTCTACAACAATGCTTCGGGTAAAATCGTTTTTGCCGGCGGACAAACGCAAAGCGGAACCATTACCGGCGACACCTCGGCCGGCAGCGTTGACATTTGCGATGACGGCGGCAGCTGCGCCAACAAGTTTATTCATCTGGAACAAGGCGCAACTCTGCAAAACAGCGGCACTATGGTAACGTCCGCCTCGTTCAAACTTAACGAAATGGGCGGCGGCAGAGTTCTGCTTGCCTCAACCGGAACAATGGTCGCCGGCAACGAAATCAGCGGCGATTTATATGCCGTCAGCGACCGGGCGATGCTGGAACAGGGACAGAAAGACGTTTATGTTAACCGGAATGCTTTGACGGCCAGTGAAATTGACGTCAACCTGATGTCTGCTTCGCCGATGTGGGAAGTCTCTCTGGTTGACAGCGCGGAAGATTCTGCCGACGATGCGGCGGCGCAGGCTGAAGACGAGCCGGCCGTCGAACAGCCGACAGTCAAAGACGAAGATGAGGCAGACAACGACAGCAGCACTTCCGACAAACCGTCCAGCGAAAAAGACATCGTTTATAACCGTGTCGCTTTCTCGAATCTGGTTAATAATACCAGCCAGGCGGCTTATCTGGAAAGCAATTATGCTATCCGCAACACAATTTATGACGGTATGATTACGGCCGGCAGCATGGAAGAATTCAATCAGGCTTTATACAGTAATCTGGGGCTTGACTTAATTCCCAATTTTGCCAAACAAAATATGGATATTCTCCGCAATGTCAACCGTCAGGTCAACAGTGCCGTCTTCAACAACAATGACACGAAAGAATTCCGTGTTCATGTCGGCTATGACTATTTTGAGCGCGAACAGGACGGCACCAACGGCCTGAGCGGTTATGAAGACGAGGCCCACACCGGTTATGCTTTGTTTGACAAGAAATATAACGCCAACTTCCGTTACGGCCTCGGCGCCAGCTTCACCAAATACAGCAGTGATTATGACAACGGTGCGGAACGTGATGAAGTCATTGCCCAAATTATGGCACCGTTGATTTTCGAAACCGACAGCACCAAGGTTGTTTCGATGCCGAGAATCGGTATGGGCTGGGGTGAATATACCCGTTATGACCATACCGGGGAATATAAGGCCGATACCCGTAATTATTACTACGGTATCACTAACGAAGCGCGCCATGAACTGGATATGGGCCTGCTGACGTTGGAACCGGTGGCCGAATTCAATATTATCGGCCTGTATCAAGGACGCACCAAGGAAAATATCCGGGTTGATTCCGGCAATAACCTTTCCGTTGAGGGCGGACTCGGCTTATATGCCAAGAAGAGTTTCAAACCTATGGGTGACGATGAACTGAACATCCGTCTGGGCGGAACTTATTATCATGAGTTTAACAACCCCTATCAGGCAGTCAGCGCCGGTATTGTCGGACTGCAGGGACGTTATCACATGAACAGCTATGAGACACAACGCAACCGAGCAGTTCTGTCCAGCCGTTTCGATTATAAACGCGGCAAGTTCAATTTCTATCTGGAAGGCAGCCGCTTTATCGAAGACGACAGCACCTATTCGGTCAACGCCGGTCTGACATATGCTTTCTAAATATCGACAAGCCCCTTAAATAAGGGGCTTTTTATTTAGGGAGTTTAGCCAAAAATAAAGGGGTTGTTTATTTTATATTGACATTGTTTTGATGACGTGGTACCTTACAATCAGGCTATGATTCAGTTATATGTGAGGTGTATGATGAAAAAACTCAGCAAAACTCTGTTAATGTCACCGGCGGTCTCCTTAGTTCTGCCGGCGGCTCTCTTTGTCTCGTTTAATTCGGCGTATGCCTCCCTCGTAGATACAAGCCAAAACCAAACCTTTGAATCACGGCCTCAGGCCGCCGCA
>CEAB01038562.1_pt1 | contig 25330 bp, 33 predicted proteins | sample 557651 | NCBI WGS metagenome assembly CEAB01 (sample SAMEA3182046, study PRJEB8094) | gut metagenome | biome: human; feature: gut; material: Stool; isolation source: human stools | place: Canada | collected 2011-11-15
TAATATATATTTAAATAAATTTACCGGGGAGGGGAATCAAAATGATACCCCTAGAGTTAACTCTAAATCGGCACCGGCCGATATGACGGCCGGCCGGTCAATGCCAACTTCCGGCTCCGCCGGTTCAGCAAGTAAAGCAGAGGCGGAGGGTTCGCAGCTTGATATTGAGGATTTGTGCTTGTGGCAGGCTTTCAAGAGCGAATTTCCACAGCGTTCGCCGTGGTTTCAGCTTGTCAGGGCGCAACATCGATTAATCATGAGGGGTATCGGCAAAATGGGTGATGATATGCTTTGCCGGGCTTGGCCGGAGGTTTTGAGTTGGTTTTCCGGCCGCGGCTTCAAAATTGAAAAAGCGGCGCAAAATCAGCGTTTTTACAGCGAAATCGTTATAAAGGAGGCAGTATGAAAAAGAAAATCTACACAACAGAATTACAAGGTGGCCGGGTTGAACGTAAAGTTTGTGTCATCGGATGTGATATAGATGAACTTCCGGACGCGGTTGGTGAAGTTATTAATGAGGTTTTTAATTATAATATAATTCATGAGGCCGGAAAAGTTGTTGTCTGGGGGGAATATGTTTATGAAAAAAATGGTCGTTAAAACAATAGTTACTTGTAATGAAGATGGTGAATATGATGTGAAAATGGAGGCAGAAGAGTGGCCGGACGGCGATTTTCCGTCAGGCTTAAAATCATTTTTCAGATTTTTTAAATCTTTCATTATTGCATATAAAAATTTTAAAAAAATATGGGTGAATTATGACAAAAACAAAGAAAACTAAAGAAAAACCGGAGAAAGTTGTCCGGGAGGTTATCGGCCGGATGGCTTGCCCGGCGTGCGGCGAGCCGAATCAGAACTTAAAAGTTAACAAAAACGGCAATTTGTACATGTACTGCGATAATCGTTGCAGTGTGCGGCTTAACCCTAAGGAAAGCAGGGAGATTACGGACGAATTGCGCCAGGGGCGAGTTGTGTCTTGGCGCGGGTTCGATATTCGGCCGGCCGGTATGCCGGTTTTGGCAAAAACACAAGAAAAAAAACAAATGGAGGTAAAATACGATGACGGAAAACAACGAGGAAATTCAGTTGACGGACGGGCAGACACAAGACCTGCCGACATTGCCGGACATACCGGACAGCCCGCAAGACCCCGAACTTTTGTACAATGGCTCTGGGACGACGACGATATCGCCTGAGGCCGATAATTATTACAGCCAAGGCGAATTTGAAGCGGCTTTTAACGAATTTTTGATATTTTTGAAGTCGCCGCAAACGTCGCTTGACGCGTTTGAAACTTTGCGGGCGCAGGGGCAGAGCCTAGCGGCCGGGAAAATCTATAAAATGGCGGAAAAGTATAAATTTCTCCGCTGGATTATCGACCGGCGCACGGCCGTTGTCCATGATTTCGCATTAATTGGCATATTTACGGCCTGCGAAACAAACGCGATTGTTCAGAATTGGACTGGGATTTCATTGGCGGAGAAAGGGAAAATATGGTTAAGAAACAAAATCAAACAACGTCAGGAACAACAGGCGAGCGGCAAGCGCAGAGGCTGGGGATTTTTGGGGCGTCGGGATGTGGAAAAACAACCAAAGCCAGAGAACTTACAAGCGGCTTAACCCGGGTTATCTATATCGACCCGCTGGGGGAATGGGCACGGGAAAAGGGAGTTAAAGCATTTACAGACCTTGTTCAGCTTAAATATGCTTTGCGGCGCAATTTCGCGCAGGGCTTCAAATATGCGTTTATCCCGACTTTCGGCGAGGAAGAAAGGGAGTTGCAAGATTTGAGCTACTTCCTTGTCTTTCTGCAATCCGGTTACAGCTCATTTCAGCACCGCGCGCAGTTAACGCTTGTGGTTGACGAGCTGGACACGTCTTTCCCGACCGGTTCTATGCAGAAAAACCGTAAAAACGGCTTCGGCTTCCTGTGCTGCCGCGGCCGGCATTACGGAATCAACCTGATAGGGATTTCGCAGCGTATGCACCTGGTTGACAATGTCTTCCGGGCAAATTGCAGTGGGATTTATCTGTTTAGGCATGCCGAGCCGGCCGATATCGATGTCGGTTTGAAGATTATCGGCAGCGAGTATCGGGACACGTTCCGGAAATTGGCGAATTATCAGTATATTTTCAAGTCGGGTTATAAAATTTTTATAAAAAAGTGATTTTTTTCATTTTTTTACTTTTCCCTACGATACATAGGGAAATATTATTGAAAATCAAATAATTACGCGATTTGACAAGTGCGGAAAATTATGTTTACCCTCGATTCGTAAAATTCTTTTTTATGAATTGGGGGTTTTTTATGAAAAGCATTTTGAAAATCATGTTGGGGTCACTGGCTGCTTTGTACGCCTACCAGTATATCCAGAATCTTGGCACTAAGAAATAGGGGGCAGAATATGTCACAAGTAAAAAGAGTATTCCAGCACGACAGTAAACCCGTATCGAACGGCACTGTCTTGACTTTCAACATTCCGTCATTCGATGTCATTGATGACATCATCTTGGAGTTTACGAACTCCGGAGCGGCAGCAACAAAGGCAAATATTTTGTCATCTATCGGCAAGGTTGCGCTGTCTATCAACGGTGAACAGATTGTAAACTGCGAGCTGAGCCATATCTATTCGGTTTATGAAGCTCTGGGTGTTGAGGTTTCGCAGAATTTAGCCAACGTTATTGGTTTGAACATTGGCCGGTATTTGTTCAAAGACCCGTTCACAGAAGATTTCTTCTGCTATGGGTGCGCAAATGTCACGACAATTCAGCTGCAGGTCTATTGTGCAGCGACTGTTACCGATGTCACAGACTTGTCAATTTCGACCGTTCGCCGCAAATTCCAGCAGAATCTCGGTTCTTATATCAAAATCATCAATTATCCGCAGAATATGGCCAGCACTGGTATAAGCTCCGTTGATACTCTGCCGCGCGATTCCAACGAAGGATATTTGTCAATTATGGCATTTGCTAAAGGTGGCACGATTTCGCAGGGCGAATGTGTGATTAATGGCGAGAATATCTTTGACCCGATGTCCGCAGGCGAAAATGATTATATCGTTTCGGCCCGCGGACTTGCGGCCGTTTCCGGTGTGTTCAACTATTCGTTCAGCGACGGTTCAATTAAGCAGTTTCTCCCGATGTATGGTGTAACGGAATTGCGCCTAAAAACCACTTTCAGCGCAAAACCGACATCAGATACTTATGACTTGCTGGCGGTTTCAATCCGTAATGTTCCTGAAGCGATGATGAAGCAGGTATCCGCATAGTTTGGTGATAGGGGCGGGCAACCGCCCCACTAGGGAGGGTAAAATATGGCAGATACAGTAAATCAAGAAACTTCTTGGTGGGAAACCGGTCTAAACTGGCTAGGTAACACCGCGACAAATCTTTGGAACTCAAAATTACAGTCTGACGTTGCAAAGGCTGAGGCTGACGCTCTAGCACAAGAAAAACTGAAAAATGAAACAATCAGCGTTTTTGGCTATGATGTGCATAAAAACACGCTTGTCTGGGTTGCTGGCGGTTCTGTTCTTGCCGTCTTATTGGTTGTTCTTTTGCGAAAAAAATAGGGGGCATTATGGCGTTAGCTGAGGGTTCATATTTCCGCGACATGAATCTTGACTTAGGCAATAAGGATATGTCTAATCCGCAGGCTTCATCAAGCGCAGGAATGAACAATCCGTATCGAACAGGTGACTATTACACTGTTTCCGGCCGGTCAAATGCCGGTATCGGCCTAGGTAAAATCATCATGTATGGCGGCCTAGCTATGCTTGGCTACTGGCTTTTTAAGAGGATTTCGGGGTAAATATGGCAGTTGCATTAAGTTCAAGCACAAACACAAGTCAAACAACCGATAATTCGGTCACAACTTCGCAGGCCGGAACAATCGGCGATTTGTCGTCTGGGAATAGACTTATTTACGGAAATTACACCGAAAGCGGCCTTGTCGGTGAAAATCTGGGCATGGTACTTGATTCCATCAATTCCGCGACCGACAAGACAATCAGCGCGGTACAGAAGACAACATCACAGGCAATCGAGGCGACCGGTTCGGCCTATGCAGAGAGTAAATCCGAGCTTCGTAACTTTATTGACGCAGTTCGGCCGATTGCCTTGTATGCGGCGATTGCGGCGGCTTTTTATTTCATCTTTGCGAAAAGGAAGTAAACAAAATGGTGGAAACAACCGGTATTTTAATCAATGTGGGTTCGGTATCAGCGCCGTATTGGCAGCGCACAATGACGCTTAAGCCCGGCCAGACACACATTGAACGGTATGTATACGATTCATTCAACCTGTTGTATGCGTCAATTCCGGACGCTCTGCAGGTGACATTTGGCGGTGCAGCAGTCCAGTCCGGATTTTCAACCGGTATGGGCTATAAGCTGACAACTCCTGTCGAATATATTCAGTTTTTCAACACCTCGGACAGCCCGTTGGAGATAACCTTTGCTTTGGCCGTCGGCGGCATTACCGACAACCGTTTGACGGTTTCGGGCGTCATCAATTCATCAACCATGCAGCAGGGGTTCAAGACGGTTGCGGCCGGAACGATGACAGCACCGCAGAATTTGACGTTGGCTAACAATGTTTTGGCCGCTATCGTCTGTACATCCGGCACAATTACCCTGAATATGACTGCGCCAGGCGTAAACATCACGAATTTAGAGCTGACGGCCGGCCAGTCCTGGGAATTGCCGCTTGTGTCCGGCGGTACGATGGCCGTCATAGGTACCGGCAAGTTCAATTTCACTTTCGCGGAGTATTGATTATGGCGGTTTTTGGCGGGTTTGGTTCAGGTTTTAAGCCGGGTATGGTCGTTGGCTGTGGAAACAATCAGAAACTACCTGACGGCTTTCTTTGGTGCGACGGTTCGGCAATTTCTCGCACATTGTACGCCGACTTATTCGCGGTAATCGGTACAAGCTTTGGAGCTGGTGACGGTTCAACAACATTTAATTTGCCGAGTGGCTTTATCCGATTTCTGAGAGATACAGCACCGGCCGGAGGTAATGGAAAAGCACTAACTTTAACAAATGGTGCAGGAGCTTATTATGGTATGTTTGGGGCTAAAGAGATGTCAAGACCACAACTTGAGGGTGGAACGCAAAATGCAGCTGCACAACTTCCGGCAGAAGGTGGCGGAGATTTAACGCAAGGCCAAGTCTTAGGCGTTAACCCGGATGTAAATAACAGCGGTTTAATTACAAATATAGCACTTGGCACTTATAGCGGCATTGCTTTGGCCATCAAATATTAGGAGCAAAAATCATGCAGGCTTACAGATTCGACGAAAATGGGTATTTTAAAGAAATAGTTAATTGCCAGCTCGACCCGCTGGCAAGCGCCGCGGCCGGCCAAGATATCTATTTATTGCCGGGCAACTCGACTTATTCCGAGCCTTTACCGGCCAAAGAGGGATTTAATGTGAAATGGAACGGGGCAAAATGGTTCTGGGAAGAAATTCCGCAGCCAGAGCCGCCGACGGCAGAGCAAATTAAACAAAACAGAATCAATGAGCTGAAAAGCAATCTTTACGCTTCAGATTATGCAATTATCAAGATTGCCGAGGGTGCGGCCTCCCGGGAGGAATACGCGGATTTAATCGTCCAGCGGGAAGCCTGGCGCAAAGAGATTAACGAGCTTGAGGGCGAATAATGCGGGTAATTCTGGCAATATTGGGCATTTATGTAGGTTATAGGCTGGTTAAGAAAGGTTATGACATGACGCAAGATCAAGATGTTTATTTGGCCAAAACAATTTGGGGTGAAGCTAGAGGCGAGGGAATGCAGGGTATGCAGGCCGTTGCAAATGTCGTTATGAATCGCGTTAACGCGGCCAGCTGGTACGGAGCGAGCATAAAAGACGTTGTTTTGAAGCCGCAGCAATTCAGCTGTTGGAACGCCAACGACCCGAATAGGGCTAAAATCGACAAGCTATCTATCGAAGATTTGGCGGCCTCTGGCGCGCTAAACGTCGCGCGGCAGGTTATCTCCGGGCAATTAAAAGACATTACCGGCGGCGCGACGAACTATCACGCAACCAGCGTTAACCCGGCCTGGACGGCCAAGATGACAAAGACCGTACAAATCGGCAACCATGTTTTTTATAAGGAGAAATAAAAAATGCCTTATTTAGTTAGCTTTTTGGCCGGGGTTGTATCCTGGAACATTTTCGACAGAACAACCGAAGTTGCAAAAGAAAACCCGATTGTGCGGGTTGTGACGTCATCAATTATTATGTACATCGCTTACAGATTCTTAAAAAAGTTATAAGGGGGTAATATGTGGGGAGCAATCGCAAAGGTTGGCGGCACTATTTTAGCGGGTTTGGGGCTTGATTGGGCTTTGAACTCGTATGAAGAAAATCAGACGGCGGCCGCGCAGCAGAGCAAAAACATAAACATCGGCAAGTTTATTGTCGGCGCGTCGGCTATCTATCTGGGCTATGTCATGCTTAAAAAAATTAAATGGTAGGCCATGGAAGAGCTTTTAATTAGCATTTTAGGCAATTCGCCGACGCTTGTTGCGGTTTTGCTGGTTTATAGCAAATTCGATAAGCGTTGCGCGCTGATAGAGAAAGAACTTAATGAATTGTGGGAGGAAGAACGCAAATGTTGGTTCAAATCTTAGAAAAACTTAAAAACCGGGGCTTCTGGGCAGGGGTAGCGACGGCAATCGGCGGTGTATTGGCCGGGACACTTTCGGCTCCGGAAGCAATCCTGAATCTTTTAACAAACTTAATAGGGGGCTAAAATGGCAGCAAGAAAACGCAGAAAATCAAGCGGCAGGCGCAAAACTGCAAAAAAGAGTACTGTGACTACCAGAAAAAGAAAAACAACGCGTAGACGCAAGAAAAAAGGCTTTTTTGAGAAACTGCTTGCTTTCTGAAAAATAAATGATATAACAAAAAAGTCCGGCGCGGCAACGCTGGACTTTGTTCTAACCTAGAAAGGAGTTACCTTTTCTAACTTCTCTCGTAGAGTTAGAATAGCTTATTTTCTTGATATTGTCAAGAGAAAAAGCGGTAACTCCTTTCGCATTACGAAAGGAGGCAGTTATGGTAATTAAAGTTATTACTATAATCAAGTTATTGCTTGAAATTATGATTATAATTTTTGGTTAGCATAGCTAGGGAAGGGGGCGCAAGCTCCCTTTCTTTTTATCCGTTTCTTTTTTTTCATCTTCGTCTTTATCGTTGCCTACATTTATTTCAACGTGTAAGTTGTTTATACCTAAAAAACAAGAGATCATAAAAACAACGAGAAGAAACGGGAAGCATAAAATGGCCATGCAAAGCACCGCAATTTTTAACAAACATTGAATAAAAAATATATAGTATTTTCGCATTTTGGGAGATTCCTTATAAGAGTAATACAGCCGTATAAAAGTAACATAAAATGTAAAAATTGCAATACGATTTTACTTTAAAAACCAGAAGTCAACGTTGTTTTTCATTAGCTTATAAATATGATTTTCGCTTATTCCTAAGATTTCAGAAATTTTTTTAGCTGTTAAACCGGCTTTTTTTAGCTTTTCGCAAGTATAACGCTTAGCATAAAGATTAACTGCCGTCATGTAACGGTTTTGCGGCCAGAAAACATTTTCAATGCGTTTTACGTCAGTATTAAACTCAAGGGCTGTTAGAATCATTGCGTCTGTTTTATTTAGGCCGTTGGCCATATATTTAATCACAGATTTTACAATATATGGGTTTTGTTGGCGTTCTTGTTGTTGAATTTTCTTTTGATGTTCGTAAGAAACATGAACTAAATTCGCGATTCTTTCAGCGGATTTAAGTATATCTGTTTTAAGACGATGCAGTTCTTCTTCTGTTTCATCATCAACCGTTACTATCATTTTTGACCTTTTGAAATTATTATTTAAAATCAACAAGTTGTTTAATTAACAATAAAATATAAAGAAAATGTTAACTGCAAAATTTAACATAACTTATTGTTTTAATTTGACTTTTTATCAAATAGTTGAATAGCTTTTTAAAATATTTTCTTAACATAATATATATTATGCGACAAAATTGTTTATCGAGGAGGGTATCGTTCTTTATATATTATGTTGTTCTTTCTTATTGTTTTATCTGTTGTATGGCAGCATTCTCGCCTGCTTTTTGACATATTAAGTTTGGGAGAGTAATAATGATTATACTTATTGATGGTGAAAAAGGATTGGAGCTGCTGTGTGTTTCTCATGAGTTTCAAAAGAGTGTAAACAAAGAGGCTCGCAGAGAAAATCTTAATGTTAATCTGTATGCTAAGCGTTATACTTGCGAAAAACTTAGAAATGCAGGCTTTTCAAATAAGGAAATTGCAGAAATATTGGAGATTAGTATTGCTATGGTTGATAAGTTAATGAAAAATACAATAGATTTTTGGTTTTCAAAATGGATTGTTCCAATAATAAAGAGATAACTGTAAGAAGCAGCGCACATTAAGAGCTAAAGTTGTTTATGAAGCCAATGGAATGCTTTCTTAATTCTTGTTTGGCTAAGATGGTGGGTTTTTGTTTTTTTTGAAGTCAAAATAAAATATATTTTAGGTTTAATGTTAGTATAGTAATATTTTACTTATTAAATAAAGCAGGAGTGACAAAAGTGCTCTTTTATTCGTGTATTTTTACAAAGCGGCGGAGATGAGGCGGCGGGTATATTCTTCTTGAGGATGTTCAAAAATCTGCTTAGCTTCACCCTGCTCTATGATCTTTCCGTTGTACATAACGGCAATGCAATCGGAAACTGCGCGGATAACAGTCATATCGTGTGAAATAAACACATAAGTCAGATTATATTTCTCTTTGATTTTGCTTAGCATTTTTAAAACCTGAGCTTGAATCGTTACATCCAGAGCCGAGGTCGGTTCGTCAAAGACAATTATTTCCGGAGAAATAACCAGACTGCGGGCAATAGCAATCCGCTGCCGCTGTCCGCCGGAGAATTCATGAGGGTATTTGTTAAGAATATCAGCAGGCAAGCCGACATCTTTTAATGTGTTGATGATGCGTTTCCGCCGTTCTTCTTGGTTTAACTGTGGAAAATGTATTTCCAGCCCCTCCCCGATGATTTGTTCGATGTTCATTCTGGGGTTAAGCGAGTTATAGGGATCTTGAAAAACGATTTGTATTTGTTTATGAATTTCTTTATTTTTCAATTTATTAATAGGCAAACCTTTAAGTGCGATATTCCCCTGATAAGGGATGAGCTGTGTCAGGACCATGCCTAGTGTTGTTTTGCCAGAACCGCTTTCTCCGACAATTCCTAGGCATTCGCCTTTTTTTATTTCCAAAGAAACTTTATTCAGGGCAAAAAGCGTTTGCGTTACCCTGCCCCAGAAGTTCTTTTTCAACGGGTAAGAAACTGTCAGATTTTGTGCTTTTAAGATAATTTCTTTTGATGTTTTATTGGTGTTTATCAAATGGATAGACGAATTTATTAATTCTTTAGTATAATCATTTTTTGGATTGGTGAAAATAGCAGCAGTATTGCCCTGCTCGACGATTTTGCCATCTTTCATGACTATAATGCGGTCGGCGATTTTGCGGATGAGGCGCAAATCATGGCTGATAAAAATGATAGCCATGCCTAATTTTTTTCTTAAATCAAGGAGTAAGCGAATTATTTGCTCTTGAATGGTAACGTCTAAGGCAGTTGTCGGCTCATCGGCAATCAAAAGCCGGGGATGATTGGCGATTGCCATGGCAATCATTACCCTTTGTCTTTGGCCGCCGGAAAGCTCAAAAGGATATGATTTCAAGCGGTTACGGGCGTTTTTTATTCCGGCAGCGGTCAAAAGACGGAGTGTTTCCCGTCGTGCCTGTTGCCGATTCATACCGCGGTGCAGCATCAGACTTTCGGAAATTTGGGCTTCAACGGTATGCAACGGGTTGAGCGACGACATAGGTTCCTGAAAAATATAGGACATATTGTTGCCGCGCAATTTTTGCATTGTGTTTTCTGTAGTATTTATAATCTCTTGGCCATCAAACTTAATGGATGCCCCTGTCGGGTGAAAAGCCTGCGGGTAAGGCAGCAGTTGCAGGAGGGACAAGGCCGTGACCGATTTGCCGGATCCGCTTTCGCCGACAATACCGAGAATTTCGCCGCCGGCAACACAGAAACTGATATTGTCAACGGCGGTTGATTGTCCATTGTTTGTGTTAAAACATACGCTTAGGTTTTTAACTTCAAGTAAATCAGCCATGTGTTTTCCTCGAGTCAAAAGCGTCACGAACTCCTTCCCCGATAAAAATAAGCAGGGTCAGAAGCGATGACAAAACAACGAATATGCTCAGGCCTATCCATGGCGCCTGAAGATTGTCTTTTCCCTGGCGCACCAAGTCGCCAAGAGAGGGATAATCTTCAGAAAGTCCAAGCCCGAGAAAATCCAACGCTGTCAGGGAGACAATGGCCTCAGAGAGGAGAAACGGGACAAATGTTATGGTAGCAATGACGGCATTAGGAAGAATATGGCGGCGGATGATACGGCCATTACCTACACCAAGAGCCTTGGCAGCTTTGACAAACTCAAAATTGCGCACACGCAGAAATTCGGCGCGGACAACAGATGTCAGGCTGGTCCAGGAGAAGAAAAGCAGGATAATCAGCAAAGTCCAGAAACCCGGTGTGAAAATGCTGGCGGCAATAATCAATATGAACAACTGCGGCAGAGCTTCCCAGATTTCAATGATCCTTTGCATAATGATGTCGGTTTTTCCGCCGAAATATCCCTGAACAGCACCGGCAAAAATGCCTATCAGAGATGAAAACAGCGTCAGAACAAAGGCAAAAACCACGGACAGGCGAATGCCATATAAAATCCGGGCAACAATGTCCCTGCCCTCGTCATCAGTTCCCAGCCAGTGGGCGGCTGAGGGCGGTGTTGGTGTCGGCTTGTCAAGATTATAGTCTACCGTATTGAAAGAAAACGGAATTATCGGCATTATCATCCAGCCGTTTTGATTGATTTGGCTGACGATAAACGGATCTTTGTAGTCTGCTTCGGTTGGAAAGTCGCCACCGAAGAAGTCATCGTTGTAGGTTACAACCAGCGGAAAAAGGTATTGTCCTTTATATTTGGCAATCAAAGGCTTATCATTGGCAATTAATTCTGAAAAACAGGTGATGAACATTATCAGCAAGAACAGAAATAACGCCAGACAAGCTCTTTTGTTGTGGCGAAAAGAGCTGAGCCGGCGCTGAGTCAGGGGAGATAATGTCATTGTTTGTCCGCAGCTGGTGCCGTGGTTGCCGCAGTATTATCCGGCTGGCGGGAGGCTTCGTTGCTTTGCGGCAGAAGATTTTCAGGCGCGTCAGCAGTGTTTGATGACAGAGGCGTCTCGTTTTTTACCGTTTCAATATTTTCAATCGGTTGTGGTTGAGGTTCATTTTCCTGTTTGTCCGCTGGTTGTGTTTGGGTTGTACTTGCTTCAGGTCGTACGGCTGCTTCCGGCTGGCTTTCCGGTGTGTCTATGGCCGGTGTTTCTTCTGTCAGCGGATTTTTGAGCATTTCGGCCTTAAGGCTGGCAGTTGGCGCTTCTGGTTCAACCGGGATTTCCTTTTCAATGATTTTGTTTTCTTTGACAATGGTATTCTCGGTTATGGGCGCCGGTTTGTTTACATCTGCCGGTTGCGGGGCTGTTTTGTCCGGTGCTTGTTGTTCCGGTTTTACAGCTGTTTCGCTCGGAAGTTCTTTAACTTCAATGCCGTTGGCTTTCTGCCAATACGGATACCAGTGGATAAAGAAGTTGTCGGCTTTGCTGATTTCTTCCGGCGTGATGCTGCGGGCGGAAAGCGCTTTTTTCAACTGTGTCCGGTCTTCTTCGTTCAAATTCAGCCCTTTAAACTCCGTACATTGGGCTTTTTTGAACAAATAGGCGGCGGTTATGTCCGAGGCTTTGCAGATTTCCGTCTTTATTAGGTTTTCTTTATGCAAGGGATCGCGGATTGCCATGGTGACGGCATGATTGGCGCCAAAATTCAGCTCTGTGCGATCTGTTTCCTTATATTCTTTATCCTGAGCGCTACTGACGCCTTCAATGACGACAACGGCATTTTTATCAGCACCTTTGGCGGTCAGGGTGTCCATAAAGTTTTGGAGTTTGCCTAGGAGGCAGGCATATTGTTCTGCGTAAGCGTTGCGGCGTGCTTGAGTTCCGGAGCTGTCAGCGCTGCCACGGTCATGCATGGGCAGCCATTGCTCTGTCGGTTTAACCATGCAGAATTCGTTATAGATAAACATATCTGCCGGCATGTCAACATAGACAAGATAGGCGCCGCTGCCCTTGTCGTTGGCAATATCGATAGCGGCTAAATCCAGAGCCTGCAGAGAATTGACTACATAAAGCTTGTCGTAACGGTTTTTGAATGAATCCGGAAGAAAAGCGGCGGCAACAGAATCCGGTGCAAACAATCCGGTGCTTTCCAGCCATTGGCCGTAGAGCAGTTTGATTTTTTCGGAAGTGGCGGCAGCGAGGACGCTGACGTCCGCCGGCAGACTGGCTTTGTTCAGGCAGCGGTCAAGCGATTGCTGGCCATAGAGGTGACACATATCCAATCCGCGGGACTGGTATGCCGACACTTTGTATTGAGATTTTTTGAAAATCTCGGTCAGACGGCTGCCGAGCAGATAGTCGGTTTTGTCTTTTATGGGACGGAACTGCCAGTCGCAGCATTGATGCGAAGCTGGCGTGGTGAAGTTTTTGTTTCCGCTGACCAGAGGATTGAGAACTTCAGCCTGGTTTTTCGGCGCGTCTTTGTGTTCGACATAAGCGTTGGTATAAATGTCGAAATTGTTGCGGTTGTAGAAGCCAAGCATGATTTTTTGCAGGTTTTCCAGTTTGGAATTGTCTTTGGCATTGGCGTCTTTCATCTCGTTGAGATAACCGTAAGGCGCGGCGTTGGACAGATAGATGTTTATGAATTTTTTGCCGTTTTCAACACCGGCGGAGGATGTGTCATATTCATAGATGAAATTATTATTGTTATTTCTATCCATGTAGGCGCTGAATAAAATCCAGACATTTATGACAGCCAGCGTGCCAATCAGGTACATTTGATTGGAGCGGGAGGACATCCAGAGGTAAACCAACGTCAGTGCGGCGACAAGACCGCTCATGACGAGCCAGGCTCTGCCGTCGACAAAGGCTGCGGCCCCCTCACCCAGATACAGCAACATACCGCGGGTCATGAAAGCGTCTTTGTCAAAGAGGGCGAACTGGTTAATCATCATTGCCGTAAACAGCCCGGCGACAAGCGCCAGCATAATGTTTTGCAGCCATTCGGAAAAAGACAGCAGCAGCATGACCAGCATGGAAACGCAGAAAATACTTAAAAGGATATTGACGATTTCAGGTTTTGGCAGAAGGACTTCGCCAAATAAGGCATAGCCGCCGGCTTTGGCAAACAGGCAGAAGTTTATGCTCAGCAGCAGCGCCATAATCAGCCCTTTGACGATGATGCCGTAGAGATGCCAGCCCCAGCCGAGCATTTTAAGCTTAACGCCGCCGTTTTTCGTCACAACGACTGAAACCGGTTGGTTATCCAGAATTACGTCTTCCATGGTTAAGTATCCTTTTTCGGGCTGTTAATCTTTAATAATCGACTTTACAAAGTTCAGGAGGTAAACAATTACCAAAAATGCAAAAGCGGTGATTGCCAGCGGTTCAAAGCTATAGACTCTTCGTCCGGCCATATAAAGGTAGGCAAAGGCATCGCCGAAAGCGCAAACAAGCATCAGCAGCCAGTAGTAGCCGCTTTGTAAAAAGATGAAAGCGCAGATGACGGCAGGAACGAGAATCAGCGGTTTTGACACATTAGTCAGCGTGTTATAATAGAGGCTTTTAATGAAAGCGATGTCATAAGCAAAGCCGATTGCCAGCAGGATAATGGCAAAAATTAAGATAAAAAGATAGGTTTTCTTTTTGGAACTCATTATAACTTCTCCGAATATTATATTTTCATGACAAAAAAATATCATGGGCGGAGATTATTGCAATATTTATTCCCTGGTTATGCAACGCTGATTAGTCATCAACAGGGGCGTTAAAAATGGTGCAAGCTGTTTTTTTTAGTGGTAGAGTAAGAGAAAAAATTATGTGAGGAGAAAATTAATGAGCTTTGTTTGTCCGGGACGTGACTGCACTTTGTGTCCGCGTCTGGTGGAATTCAGAATGCAGAACCGCGCAAAATTTCCGACTTATTACAACGGTCCCGTTCCGCCTTTCGGGCCGATTGACGCCGAGGTGCTGATTGCCGGTCTGGCGCCGGGACTGAATGGCGCAAACCAGACGGCACGCCCGTTTACCAACGATTATGCCGGAGACGTGCTCTACCCTATTCTCAAAAAATTCGGGCTGGCAAAAGGCGATTATCAAAAACGCAAGGACGACGGTTTTGAGCTGCTGAATGTCCGTGTAACCAATTCCGTACGTTGTGTGCCGCCGGAGAACAAGCCGACCGGAGAAGAAGTTCGTACCTGCGGGCAGTTTTTGACGGAAGAAGTTGCCGACATGAAGCGTCTGAAGCTGATTCTGGCGCTTGGCAGTATTGCGCACGGGGCAATTCTTTCTGTTCTGGGGTATAAGAAAGCGGCGTTTAAGTTTAAGCACGGTGCAGTTCATCATCTTGACCGGCATAATCTGTTGCTGGTCGATTCATATCATACATCGCGTTATAATATTAACACCGGCGTTTTGACTTATGAAATGTTTGAGGAAGTTATTGCCAAGGTCAAAGAACTGTTAGCGCAAAAATAAAGTTGACATTTTGTCTAAGCTGTGTTTATTTGGCTATGTGTTAATTATCATTTTATTTTATAATTTTAAATACATATCATTATGGCTCAATTAAAAACTGAAAAGAAAGTTGCGAAAAACGCGTTGTTCTTTGTTCCGTTGTTTGACATTCACGAAGCTGACAGTATGAATACGGCGCCGTTGGAGCGTTCTTTTATCAAAGCTTTGAAACGGATGTACGATTATGGCGGCTTTTATCTGCAAGTCAATCGTGCGTTTGCTTATTGTTCCACCTCCAGAAAGCTTGTTTCCTGTGACAAAAAGAAAACGATTGCTTTCGGAGTTCGGAAAAAGCTTGAGGATGTCAGAAAAATTTTGGACAGCAGGAGGGCTTATAAGCTGGAGCGCCTGGAAGAAAACGGTGTTAAAGAGGTCGTGTATAATGAACGGTTACAGGATGTTATCGCTTTTGATGAGGAAACAACCAGTGTTTTCAGCGATGCGATTATTCCGCTTTTGTTGAAATGCAGAGAAAAGAGTTTAGGAAACGGTTCTTATATTGTCGGCAGCGATTTGACGGCGGAGATTATCGGCATTCCCAATTCGGAAGATGTTTTCTCAACCGTTTCGGAGGCTGTGAAGTATATTACCTATAAGCCGCAGGCACTTGGTTTCAAACTTATCCGACGGGATTATTACAGCAATGGCCGATACAGCAAAACAGATGTTCTGACGGTTTATTATCAGGGATTGGTTGTTACCAGGGAGTGGGTACAATGCTGTATGAAAGACGCCCGAAGCCGAAGTCTGTTGCAGACAACAAATTTTGAACATTTTGTAATCGGGGACGGCCTTATTCTTGCAGACCCTCAATTTACGGTCATGCGGGAAAATTCGCCAAAGCTGTGGCTAAAGTAGTTTTTATAATAGAAAATCCTCCGAAGCATAGGCTTCAGAGGATTTTTTTATTTATTTTGAGAGCTGTATTGTCCGTTTTTCAAAAACTCGGGCAATTCTTTCAGCGAGGATGCCCCAGCGGCCTTTTGGTGGCCGCCGCCGCCAAATTCCGCGGCGATTTTGGAAACGTCGACATTGTCCTTGCTGGTATAAAAAGACAGATTCCAGCAGTTTTTCTTGTTCATAAAGAAGTTTACCATAAAGTCAAAGCTGTTGATATGCGGAATAGAATCGAAAAATGCCGATTTGCCCTGCGGCATGTTGGCACAAATGCATTTCATGCCTTTATAGTGGCTGGTGAAGGACATACCGCGAACCAGACGGTAATCGCGTACCTTAATCCAGGAGAGAATCGCCTGCCCTTTGGAAACCATTTCAGGCACATCAATTTCGCTGTTGATGATTTTTCTCCAGATTTCTTCATCCGGACGATTGACACCCATGGACTGGCAGGCATATTCAAACGGCAGAACCCGCGGGTCGGACAGGTTGTAGATATCCTGCATAGCCAGCAGGTGCACGCCTTCGGGAACAGGTTTGTCCGGATAAAAGTATTCCCAGGTCAGTTCAATGGCGGCCGTTCCCGAGCGGCGCAGGCCTTTTATCGGGTTATGTCCGCCGTTCTTGAGCTTTTCTTCATATTCGGTAATGACTGAAATGTGGTGGTCAATCCAGGTAAAATCCTTGTTCTCGCTCAGTTTGAACATATAGTCGACAGGAAGGGAAATGTCACAAACGACGATTTTGTCATGCTGTTCTATCTGTTCATAAGGAATTTCCATATCATGGTTCAGTCCCAACAGTTCTATTTCCGGGTAGACGCTGCGGACAATGGCCGCGGAGCCTTTGCCGTCATGATCGGCAATGTGGTAAATGCATAACATATCTTCTCTTCCTTTTCTTCTTTTTAGTTCAAATTAATTGTCATTCCGTCGTAGGCAACGCTGACATTCTCCGGAACGGCGGCGGAAATTTCGGCATAGTCGCTTTCGGAGGCCAGGTGGTTAAGCACGGCCTGTTCGGGGTTAAACCTTTTAATATAGCCTAAGACTTCGTCAAGGCTGGCATGTTGTATCTGCCCGTAAGGCGTTGTCAGCGGCATGACCAGCAGTTTTGGGCGGCGGGTTACCATTTTGAACGCACTTTCGGCAATGCGTTTGAAATCGGCAATATGGACGTATTCGCCGTCATTAAACACATAGCCCAGACATTCGGGGCAGTGTTGCAGCAGCTTTATCGGCGTTATTTTTACCCGGCCGACATAAAACGGCTGGTTGCCTTTGACCTGGTTGGGAATAAGGCTCGGCATTCGCACGACGTTTTTAACCTGATTGGGTTTGGCAATAAGGTAGCCGAAATTGTGGCGGATGTATTTCAGGGTTTGTCTGCCGGCATAGATATTCAGGCTTTGTCGGGAAATGCGGTTGATTTCGCGCAGGTCGTCAATACCATGTACATGGTCGGCATGGGCATGGGTGTAAAGCACAGCATCAAGGGCGCGGATTTGCCCGGCTATCAGTTGTTCGCGCAAATTAGGATCCGTATCAATCAGAAAACGGCAGCCGTCTATTTCAACGTAAGTCGAGGTGCGGGTTCTGAGGTTTTTGGAATTATCCGGGTCACAGTTTCCCCAGCCAAGCGACAAAGATGGGACTCCGGGCGCCGCCCCTGCCCCCAAGATGATAACTTTAGCGCTCATTCGTAGTCATATCTCCCCTTGTCACTGGCCTTGCGAAACAGTTTGTAAAAATTGTCGGAGGTTATCTGTGCCAGTTCTTCAAATGAAATATTCTTTATCTGCGCCAGCTTTTCCGCCGTGTAATGAACAAAAGCGGATTCGTTGCGGCGACCGCGCACCGGAACCGGCGCCAAATACGGCGCGTCAGTTTCCACTAACAGCCTGTTCAGCGGAATGTCCGAAAAGATCTCGCGGATATCGTTTGATTTGTTAAAGGTAATGATGCCCGAAGCGGAAATATAAAAGCCGATTGACAGGGCAAATTCGGCCATTTTGCGCGAAGAGGAAAAACAGTGAATGACACCGCCGAAGGGTTTCTTTTGGTATTCTTCCTGCAAAATACGCATCATGTCTTCGTCAGAATCTCGGTTATGAATAATCAGCGGCAGACCTGTTTCCTGTGCTGCTTTTATTTGTTCCCGGAAAATACGAATTTGCTGGTCGCGCGGGCTGTAATCGTAGTAATAATCAAGGCCGCATTCGCCGATAGCGACAATTTTTTTATGCCTTGCCGCCATGACAAAGTCCGCAGCCGTTGTGTCCGGATATTCATGGGCGTTGTGCGGATGGACGCCGGCTGCCGTATAGATAAACGGATATTTTTCAGAAATTTCAAGCTGGTGCTGTAATTCGCCGATGTTGTTACCGGCATTGAGCATGGCGGTAACCCCATTGTTGCGGGCGCGTTCCAGCATTTCTTCAAAATCTTCGTCAAAATCATTAAAATCCAGGTGACAGTGGCTGTCGACTAACATATCTTCCCCTTATAACTAATTGATTTTACACAGATTGTATATTATATTCTGCATAACCTGTTTTTTATCCATATTCAGGCGTTCGGCCTCATCAAACATTTTCATGGCTTTTTCCCAGTTTTCGGCCAGGGCTTCGACATTACCGCCGGATTTTATTTTTTCGGCGATAAATTTGAGCACTAGCTCCTGTGTCAGGCAGTAATTTTCTTCAGAAGCCGCAGCCTGGTCACAAAATGCGAGAAGCTCGGCCAGTTTGAAACTTTTTCCTGCGGCAGCCAGAACTGACAGCTTTTCATAAGTTTCAAGCGCGTTGTTGTCCGCGTAGCTGATGGCTTTGCCGATACTGCCGGAGCAAATGCGCGTCAGGTCTTTTATGGCTTTTTCCGACAGTCCCGGGCGATAGCGGCGAATTAAGCCGGCCAGCTGTGTTTCATCCAGCGGCAGCAGGTTTAGTTTGGCGCAGCGGGATTTTATCGTTGGCAACAGGCGTCCGGGGTTGTGGCTGATGAGCAGCATAACGGTTTTGTGCGGCGGTTCTTCGAGAATTTTCAACACGGCATTGGCACTGGCCGCATTCATGTCATCGATGCTGTCAATGATGACGACGCGCCAGCCATCATTAGATGAACGCTTGCTTAAAAATTCGTTGATTGTACGGACGTCGTCAACCCTGATAAACGTTGATTTCTTTAGATTTTTGACTTCGTCGTCAGACATGGTTTCGCCGCTTTTGATGGCTTTCAGAACTTTTTTGCGGTCGGTTTCGGTAAAATCACGTTCCAAAATTTTCAAATCGGGGTGAGAATCATTCGCTACCAGGCGGAATGTCTGGCTGGTTTCCGGTACGTCAAGGCTGTTTGCATCTTTTCTGCTGTCGTTATTTTGGAGTAGAAAACGGGCGAAGCGGTAAGCCAGCGTGGCTTTGCCGATGCCTTCAATACCGCTGATAAGCCAGGAATTGTGCAGGGAATTGTTTTTCCAGGCATCAAGCAGGATTTTTTCGGCCGCTTCATGTCCCATGAGAACCGGATTGTTTCTCGGAGTGTATTCCTGTCGGTTTTCTTCACTGCCACCCATTTATAACCCAAGCCTTTCAGCCGTGACGCGAACGATTTCTTGGTGCAGGTCTTCAATGGAACGATTGGCGTCAATGACGGCAAAACGTTCGGGTTCGACTTTCGCCATTTCGAGAAAGCCCCGGCGCAGGTTGGCATGAAACTCAAGCCCGCGGCTTTCGTGGCGGGTTTCTTTGGTTGCCATGCCGGCGGCTTTACGAAAAGAACGCTCCAGCCCGGTTTCCGGAGCCAAATCAAGGAGAATTGTCAAATCAGGCTTAAAACTGCCGACTGCGATTTTATACAGGTCGTCAAGCAAGTCTTTATCTATGCGTTTGTCATATCCGTAATATTGATAGGCAACGGTTGAATCGGCAAAGCGGTCGCTTAAAACCCATTGTCCCTGTTGCAGTGCCGGCCAGACTTTTTTTGTCAGGTGAATGCGGCGGTCGGCATAATAGAGCAAAGCTTCTGCCACGGCGTCCATTTTGTCTTTGTCGCCGGTCACCAGAAGACGACGCAATTCTTGGCCGATTTCGGTCCCTCCCGGTTCTTTGCTTTGGATGTTGCCAATGCCGCGGCGGGTGAGCCAGTCGGACAACAGGCGCAGCTGCGTTGATTTTCCGGTTCCCTCCCCGCCTTCAAAGGTAATGAATTTCCCTGCAAATTCCGACATTATTCAGCCCCGAACAGCAGGTATTTGAGATTGGTGATTATCCGGCTGAAAAAGCCCTGTTTGGCAATATTTTCAGCGGCATAAAGCGGAACTTCCGCCGTTTCCATTCCCGGGACTTCGATTTTTACGACGCCAAGCTGCTCGCCTTTGGTTATCGGCGCCGGGAGCGGTTTTTTATAAACGGCAACAAGCTTTGTTTCGTCCGCTTTGTTGCGCGGCAGTGTTTTGACGACGTCTTTGCCGATTTTCAGTGTGACTGTCGGCTGCGTACCGAACCAGACCGGAACTTCGGCAATGGTTTGTCCGGCTTCGAATATTTTATAGTTATTAAATTCGCGGAAGCCCCAGGACATCAGCTTTTCGGCTTCTTCCGAACGTTCTTTGTTGCTCTTCATGCCGGTCATGACTTCAATCAGGCGGCGGTCGCCTTTTTTGGCCGAGGCGGTCAGGCTGAAGCCGGCTTCTTCGGTATGTCCGGTTTTCAGACCGTCGGCGTTGGACATGCTGTACAACAGAGGATTGCGATTACCCTGTTTGATACCGTTATAGGTGAAGTTTTTTTCTGAAAACAAGTGATAAAACTCGGGAAAACGCTCAATGATGATTTTTGAGAGTTTGGCCAGATCTTCTACCGACATTCTGTGGTCAGGGTCCGGCAATCCCGTGGCATTTGCAAAAGAACTGTTGTTCAGGCCGAGTTGTCTGGCTTTGATATTCATCTGGGAGGCAAAGTCTTCTTCTGAGCCGGAAATGTTTTCAGCGGCGACAATACAGGCATCATTGCCCGATTGTATAAGAATGCCTTTCAGCAAATCCTCAACCCGTACTTTTTGGCCGATTTTCAGAAACATTGTTGAGCCGCCGGTTGCAGCACCGCCTTTACGCCAGGCGTTTTCACTGACGGTAAAGGTATCGTCCAGCGACAAAGAACCGTCCTGCAGTTTGTCAAAAATCATATAAACGGTCATCAGCTTACTCATGGATGCCGGCGGGACCATGCGTTTGTGGTCTTTGGTATAAAGATATTCCCCTGTGGCGGCATCAATCAAAATGGCGTTTTTGGCCTTTGTTTCAATAGCTTCAGCATTGAGGGCAGCGCAGAGGATTGCTGCCGATACCAGACTGAAACCTAAAAATTTTTTGTAGTTCATGCGCGTTAATCCTTTAACTTGTCAATGGCGGAATTTTAATCTTTTACGACGCGGGCATCGGCAATGCCGTAATTTTTCAGCTTGTCCAACGTCGTATAGGCTTCATCTTCAGTGTTATACGGCCCTAAGCGGACACGGTAAAAATCCGTCCCGTTGATATTGGCGACTGTCATGTTGACAGAACCGATACGGCGAAGCTTTCCTGACAGGTTTTGTGCTGAAGACTGCTTTGAAAAAGCGCCGGCCTGAACGAAAAACTTTTTGCCGCCGCCGATAACCGGCTTTGTGTCTATTGTCGGTTTGGGCGCCAGGGGCACGGCATTTTCGCTGCTGCTCGGATTTTGTCCCGCACCGACCAGATAGTTGCGGTCGCCGTCAAGCTGCGCCGTTTGTACAGCAACCGTCGATGTTGGCGCAGGACCGGCTCCGGGCGGAACGGACAAGGCTTCGGAACGGGCGTTATAGAGCGCATAATTCGGCTCAAAATCCTGGTCAAGAAGAGCCTGTTTCAAAGCAATGCTTTCTTTAGGCATGATTTCGACGCGGACTTTAGCTGTTCCTTTGGACTGGAAGCCTAACAGCTGGGCGCCGCGCTTGGATATGTCAATAATGCGGTTTTTTGCATAAGGGCCGCGGTCATTGACGCGGAGAATCAGCGAACGGCCGTTTTCGAGGTTGGTTACTTTGACGATTGAGGGCAGCGGCAAAGTACGGTGCGCCGCCGTCAGGGTGTTCATGTCATAGTCTTCGCCGTTAGCGGTTTTTTTGGCGTGAAAATCTTCACCGTACCAAGAGGCAATACCGACTTCGGAATATTTATAGTCTTCGCGCGGATAGTAAGTCTGCCCCATAATTTCATAAGGGTTGCCGACCTTATAGGTTCCGCCCATGCCTTTTATTGCTTCCGCCTGTGAATAAGGCGATGCGTCAAGGTCAACTTCATTGGAAGCACAGCCGGCAAGCGTTAACAACACCAGGCTGAGCATGATTTTTGATTTTACCAGCTTCATCAAAACTACCTTAAGACATTAATGTTTATAAACAAAATTTACACGTTGCTTAATCTAACCTTTTTTTAGCTGTTCGTAAAGGCTTGTTTTCAGCCCTGTGAATTGCTTTTTTCAGAGCTTGCATTTTTCTGTGCGGGCTTTTGCGGCTGCACGGGAACGGCGAATCCGATTTCGGGATTATAGTTCTTGATTTTTTGCAGCAGCAGGTTGTCCGGATAACCGTCCTGCGGCAGGCGCGCTTTCTTTTGCAGCAGTTTGACCGCTTCCCGGGTTTTGGCGCCAAGCTGCCCGTCGGCATCCAGTTTTCCCCAGCCCTGATTGTTGATAAATTCCTGTAGGAGGATAACATCTTCGGTTTTGACAAGTGTTACCGGATTTTTGCGCAGCGGCTGCCATTTTTTGCCGCTTTTGACATAGTCTGCCAGCAGCGCAACACCCAGAGCATAGTTTTCAGAGCGGTTCCAATTCATGATTTTGCGGAAGTTATCTGTCACCAGATATGCCCTGCCCCGTCGTCCTTCCGGAACAATGACTGAGGTGCTGAGCTTGCTGTCAAGAGGCAGGCGGCGGCCGCTTTCCGTTTTAACGCCGAGTTTGCGCCATTCGGCAATGGTTTTGCGGGTTTGGCGGCCGCTCTGCGCATAGTCGAAGTTCCAAGGCAGAGAAACGGCCATTCCCCAGGTTTCATTTTGTTTCCAGCCCATTTTTGACAGATAATTTGCCGCTGAAGCCGCCGCGTCACCATAATTCTGCCAGATGTCAATTTTGCCGTCACGGTCATAATCCACGGCATAGGCGTTAAAAGTCGAGGGCATAAACTGAAAATGCCCCATAGCTCCGGCCCAAGAACCTTCCATACCGTCAACGGTGACATTGCCGGCATCAATGATTTTCAGCGCCTGATACAGTTCGCCGCGGAAAAACTTTGACCGCCGTTGGTCATAACTGAGGACTGTCAGCGCCTCAATGACGTGATAATTGCCGAAGGTTCGGCCGTAATCGGTTTCCATGCCCCAAAAAGACACAATATAATTAAAGGGCACGCCGTATTGTTTTTCCAGAGATTTGTATTGAGGGTAAAGCTCTTTATATTTCCGGCGACCGCGGTCGGCTTTTTTGGCGTTAACCAAACGGTTGACATAATCTGTTGTGGTCATGACAAATTCTGCCTGTTTGCGGTCTTTTTTGACAACGTCGTGTTCCGGGTGGTAATAATTCTTAGCAAAGGCCTGGTTGACGGTTTCAGCAGAGATGCCGCGGGCAACCATTTCCTCTTTCAGGTCATCAAGCCAGTCGAGATATTCCTGCGGCGGTTCGGGAATTTTATCCATTCGCGCGACAGAGGCGCAAGCCGTTGACCCAAACAGCATGGCTGCGCCGAACACCGCCGTCATCCCCTTTTTCAACATCCGTAAACGTTCCTTTTATAATTTTTGCAATTTACCGTTATTCTATCCGCAAGGCTTTTAAAAAGTCTTAATTTATATATCAGTATTTCTTGTTTAATAAAAATATGATATTATATTTAGCACAGCTGTAACTATTATTTTCAGGAGCTAAAACATGAATGAAAAAACAATGAGATTCAAAGCCCGGCATATATGGCTTTATATTATTGCCGGGGTGGCGTCGCTCGGCGGTCTGCTTTCGGGCTTTGACACAGGGGTGATTTCCGGGGCGCTGCTCTTTATTAACGATACCTGGCCGCTAAGCGCGTTTGAACAGGGCTGGGTTGTCAGCTCCGCTCTGGTCGGCGCTGTTATCGGTGCGGCGGCGAACGGCGCTTTGGCGGATATTTACGGGCGTAAAAAAGTGATTATCGCCACGGCGGTCGTTTTTGCCGTCGGCTCTATTCTCTGCGGATTTGCCACCAGCGTGGCATGGCTGATTGCCGGGCGTATGATTCTCGGCCTGGCTATCGGTATGGTGAACTTTGTTATTCCGCTTTATTTGTCGGAATTGTCACCGCAGAAAGTCCGCGGCATGCTGGTTTCACTGTATCAGCTGGCCATTACCGCCGGTATTTTGTTCTCTTATCTCATTAACCGCGTTTTTGCCCTGACGGAATACAACTGGCGTTGGATGCTCGGTGCGGGGCTGATTCCGGCTCTTATCCTGCTTATCGGCATCAGTTTTCTCGGTGATACGCCGCGTTGGCTTATCAGCCAGAAGCGCGAACATGAAGCCAAGGACATTTTTGAAAAAATTGAGCCAGACGCGGATGCCGACGCTCACATCGCGGAAATCAAGTCTACACTTGCACCGCAGAAAGGGCGCAAGACTCAAAAGAAAATTTTCCAGTCTTGGATGCTGATGCCGATTATGGTCGGCGTAGGAATGATGTTTATGCAGATTTGTACAGGCATTAACACCATTATTTATTACACGGCAACGATTTTCAAGGCTGCCGGGTTTGCCGATACTATCGGTGCCCTGTATGCGACAATCGGCGTCGGCGTGGTGAACTTTCTGATGACGTTTGTCGCCATTTTCTTCACTGACAAGGTCGGACGCAAGCCATTGCTTTATGCCGGGCTGACCGGTGTGACCCTCAGCCTGTTTGCTTTGGGCGGTTCGTTTCTGCTGACGGATTATCTCGGGGATAACCTGAAATGGGTGGCTGTCGGCAGCATTGTGGTTTATATCGCCTGCTTTGCATTTTCGCTCGGGCCGATCGGCTGGATTATTGTTTCTGAAATTATGCCGCTGAAAATCCGCGGTATGGCGATGAGCCTTTGCACGATGGCAAACTTCGGCTTCAACTTTGTGGTCGCCCTTACCTTTCCGGTTTTGCTGCAAAAAATCGGCGAAGGCTATACTTTCTGGATTTTCGGGGTAATCGGCGTTTTCAGCCTGTTCTTTACCTATAAGTATCTGCCTGAAACCAAAGGCCGTTCTTTGGAGCAGATTGAAAAGAACTGGCAGAAAGGCGTTCCTGCCCGTGATTTCTAAGCTTAAATCAACAGCAAAAAAACAAGCCCCCGGAAACGGGGGCTTTATCTTTTCTGCCGATGTTTTTTGTTAAAAAGAATCTGCTTGTATTTAAACACATCCTATTACGGGAAAAACGCAAAAAAAATATTCTCGCCAATTACTACCTATTTCCGAGTCTTTAAAATAAAACATCCTGACATATCCCCAGACCTGATATTTTTAAAATCGTGAATAGAAAGTAATTTAAATTACTAAAATCAATAGATTCTAAGGGGTTATGTGTTTTTTTCACCGCCTTTAGCAT
>CEAB01069382.1_pt1 | contig 25268 bp, 22 predicted proteins | sample 557651 | NCBI WGS metagenome assembly CEAB01 (sample SAMEA3182046, study PRJEB8094) | gut metagenome | biome: human; feature: gut; material: Stool; isolation source: human stools | place: Canada | collected 2011-11-15
ATCCACTGCATCTCCCCGGTCATCCGCGAGGCAATGGCAACGTTCAACCCCGATCCCATCCTCGAGCGTGCCGCACAGCAGATCAAGGCTGGCGCAACGTATCTGGATGTCAACATCGGTCCTGCCGAGTCCAACGGTCCGGAGCTGATGACCTGGGCAGTCAAGCTGCTGCAGGAGAACTTCAACAACGTGCCTCTGGCACTCGATACCGCCAACAAGAAGGCAATCGAAGCCGGTATCAAGGTCTACAACCGCACCAACGGCAAGCCCATCGTCAACTCCGCTGACGCAGGCTCTCGTATCTCCTACATTGATCTCGCCGCTGCAAACGACGCGATCTGCGTCGCTCTTTGCTCCGCCGACGGCATCGCAAAGGACAACGAAGAGCGCATGATGCACTGCCATCATATGCTCGAGCGTGGTCTGTCCCTGGGCATGGAAGCAACCGACCTCTGGTTCGACCCGCTGTTCCTCGTCGTCAAGGGCATGCAGGACAAGCAGATGGACGTTCTGAACGCCATCAAGCTGTTCGCCGACGAAGGCTTGAAGTCCACCGGTGGCCTGTCCAACAACTCCAACGGCGCGCCGAAGAACGTTCGCCCGATCATGGACTCCGCGCTGGTCGCTATGGCGATGATGCAGGGCCTGACCTCTGCCATCGTCAACCCCAACGACCTGCGCCTGATGGAGACCATCAAGTCCTGCGACATCTTCAAGAACAACGAGCTGTACTCCGACTCCTATCTGGACGTCTAAGTTTCCTCATTCATACTGCGGTTCCCTGCCGGTTTCGGCAGGGAACTGCTCCATTTATCCCCGGAACGCGCAGCGTCCAGTCGCACGGCGCGTTCCGGCAAGCGCACAAATCTATCATTTTTCAGGAGGGTATTTATGAGCGTATTAACTGATCTGATTTATGGCGGCTCGAATGCCGTCGCCGGTCTGACCGAAGGCGCGGTCAACGACGCAATTGCCAAATACGGCGCAGACAAGGAACTCGCGTTCCCCGATACTGCTTATTACTTCCCCACGATTTATGCAGCAACCGGCGTCAAGGTCAAAACGCTCGGCGATCTTCCTGCATGTGTGGGCGTCCTCAAGAGCCTGATTACCAACCAGGATGACCTCGGTCAGGCACTGAACGCCGGTCTTGCAACCGCAGTCGGCGCAGAAATCCTCGAAGGTCTCAAGTTTGTCGAGCCGAAGGAAAGCTATGAACAGGCGCGCGTTCCCGGCATCGGCTTTGTGCCCGATCCCATCATCCGTTCGCTCGGCGTGCCGCTGGTCACGGGCGATATTCCCGGCGTTGCCGTCGTGCTCGGCAAGGCGGAAAACGGCGAAGACGCAGCAAAGGTCGTCAAGGACTACCAGTCCAAGGGCATCATGACCTTCCTGATCGGCGATGTGATCGAGCAGTGCGCCGACGCAGGCGTCAAGATGGGTCTGGAGCTGCGCGTCATCCCGCTGGGGCATGACGTAACGGCTGTTATCCACGTTGTTACTGTCGCCATCCGCGCGGCGCTGATCTTCGGCAATGTACAGCCGGGCGATCTTGCCGGACTGCTCAAATACACCAAAGAGCGTGTTCCCGCCTTCGTCAACACCTTCGGCGCGATCGACAATGTCGTCGTCTCCGCGGGCGCAGGCGCCATTGCGCTGGGCTTCCCGGTCGTGGTCGACATTGACCTCGGCGAAAATCAGGTTCCGGGCGCGCTGGAAAGCTGTCTGGATCACAACGAGACCGTCAAGAAGTCTCTCGAGCTGCGCGGAATCAAGATCAAGTCCAAGGAGCTCCCGATTCCGGTCGCGTTTGCTGCCGCATTTGAAGGCGAAATTATCCGCAAGTCCGACATGAAGGTCGAGTTCTGGTCCGCCAAGAACACCACCTGCGAGCTCGTTTTGTCCAAGCCCATGGACGAGGTCGAGGACCACAAGATTGTCATCGACGGCCCGGATATCGACTCGGGCGAGCTCGAGTACGCGCTGGCAACCTGCGTCTACGTCGCAGGCAAGAAGATGCAGCCCGACTTTGAGTCTGTCATCGAGCGTAAAATCCACGCCTGGTTCAACTACATGGAAGGCGTTATGCACACCGGTCAGCGCAACCAGTTCCGCATCCGTATCTCCAAGGACGCCTATGACAAGGGACTTCGTCTGACGCACTTTGCCGAGGTTCTGTACCATATGATCACGGACGAATTCGAAGCTGTCGTCGACAAGTGCGAGGTCCATCTGATCACCGACCCCGTGAAGGCAACCGCATTCCTCAATGACGTTGCGATGCCGCGCTACAACATGCGCGACGACCGTCTTGCCTCCATGACCGACGAGTCTGTCGACCGCTTCTTCACCTGCATCCTCTGCCAGTCGTTCGCGCCGGCGCACTGCTGCGTCGTCACGCCTGAACGTCTGGGTCTTTGCGGCGCCGTTTCCTGGCTGGACGCGAAGGCGACGTATGAGCTCAACCCGAACGGTCCGTCCCAGCCCATCATGAAGGAAGGCTGCCTCGATGAGCGCACGGGTCGCTACACGACCGTCAACGAAGCCATCAAGGACGCGACGCACGGCGCGGTCGAAGAGGTCACGCTCTACTCCATCATGGAAGACCCGATGACCTCCTGCGGCTGCTTCGAGTGCATCTCCGGCATCGAGCCGATGTCCAACGGCTTCATCGTCGTCAACCGCGAATATGCGGGCATGACGCCTGCCGGCATGACCTTCGGCGAGCTTGCCTCCTGCACCGGCGGCGGCGTGCAGACCCCGGGTTACATGGGTCATGGTCGTCACTTCATTTCGTCCAAGAAGTTCATCCACGCCGAGGGCGGTATCGAGCGTATCGTCTGGATGCCGAAGGAGCTCAAGGACGATGTGGGCGAAAAGCTCAACAAGACTGCCAAGGAGCTTTACGGCATCGACAATTTCACCGACATGATCGCCGACGAGACGATCTGCACCGACTGCGACGCCCTGATGAGCTTCCTGCAGGAAAAGAATCATCCGGTACTTGCAATGGAGCCGCTGATGTAATATAATGAGGATGTCCGCGTAACAGCGCCGGTTTTCCCGCCGGAGTCTGGCGGGCATCCAGCCCGCAGAGCAGTCCCACATTCTGCCGGGTACTTTTAATAACTGGGGGGAGGGTTCTTGCCCTCCCCTTTTTTGCGAAGTGTTTTTGTGCCGCGGACATTCTGTTTGAAATGTCCACATTTCAAAGCTGTACGTGTGCAAACTCATGCTTGCAGACGTATGGATTTGAAACAGATCCTACACCGAAAGGAGATTCCATCCGATGTATCAGATTACCTTCCAGTTTGAAAACGGCGGCAAGCCCGTCATCGTCGACGCAACGCCCAACACGACCATTCTGGACGCTGCGAAGGCTGCAAACGTCGCCATCGACGCACCCTGCAACGGCAACGGCTCGTGCGGCAAGTGCCGGGTCAAAATTCTCGAGGGCACCGTTGAAAGCACGCCCACGCACCACATCTCGGAAGAAGATTACGCCGCAGGCTGGCGCTTGAGCTGCGCAAGCAAGCCCGCGTCCGACGTGGTCGTACAGGTGCCGGACATCGCCTCGGCATACCAGAGCCGCATGAAGACGGCAGACCTGTCCACCGGTGAGGAGGTCGCGACGTTCAATAAGCTGCAGGAAGACATCCGCGCGGCAGGCGTCGAGATCAGCTGCGACTTTGTCTCAGCGGTTCTGGAGCTCTCCGAGCCGACGCTGGACGATACCATGCCCGACACCGAGCGTCTGGAGCTTGCCGCACAGGCTGCGTTCGACGGCTGTACGGAGGTCAAGCTCACCTACCACACCGTCAAGAAGCTTGCCAAAACGCTGCGCGAGGCGAACTTCAAGGTCCAGATTGCCGGTACGCTCGACATGGGCGTTCTGACCGTCATGGACGTGACCGGAAAGCTGGACGCGCCCATGATCGGCTGCGCCATCGACATCGGCACGACGACGGTTACGGGCGTCCTTTTAAATCTTGAGACCGGCGAGGTCGTCGCGAAAGCGTCCTCCGGCAACGGACAGATCCGCTACGGTGCAGACGTCATCAACCGCATCATCGAGCAGTCCAAGCCCGGCGGCGTCAAGCGCCTGCAGGACGCGATTTTGAAAGAAACGCTTGTTCCTTTAACGGCCGTCATGTGCAAATCCGCCGGCATTACGGCAGACCGGATTTTCCGTGCCAGCGTCGCGTCCAACACGACGATGAACCACCTGCTTCTCGGTGTGGATGCCGACCCCGTGCGCATGGAGCCGTATATCCCGACCTTCTTCCAATGGCGCGGGATGGTGGCAAAGGACCTCGGCTTCGTGGCAAACCCCGACGCCGAAATTCTCATCGCGCCCAACATCGGCTCGTATGTCGGCGGCGATATCACCGCAGGCACGTTCGCGAGCCTGATCTGGAACAAGGATGAATTTTCGCTGTTCATTGACCTCGGCACCAACGGCGAGCTGGTCTTCGGCAACCGCGACTTCATGATGTCTTGCGCATGCTCCGCCGGTCCGGCATTTGAGGGCGGCGATATCTCCTGCGGCATGCGCGCAACCGACGGCGCAGTTGAGGCAGTCGAAATTGACCGCGATTCCATGGAGCCGAAGCTCACCATCGTCGGAGATGCCGGACAGAAGCCGGTCGGCATCTGCGGCTCTGGCATCATCGATGTGATTGCCGAGCTCTACCGCACCTCCATCATCTCCTCGAAGGGCAAATTCGTCCGCGAGGGCGACAGAGTCGCCCACGACGAGCACGGCATGGGCCGGTACATTCTCGCAAGACCCGACGAGAGCGAAACCGGACGCGAAATTTCGATCACCGAGGTCGACATCGACTCGTTCATCCGCGCCAAGGGCGCGATCTTCTCCGCCATCAACATCATGCTCTCTTCTCTGGATATGGACGTGACGGTTCTCGAGCATGTCTACGTTGCCGGCGGCATCGGCTCTGGCATCAACATGGAAAACGCCGTGCGCATCGGCATGCTGCCCGATATCGACCGGAGTCTGTTTACCTACCTCGGCAACACCTCGCTTGCCGGCGCCTACGCAATGGTGCGCTCGGAACGCGCAAACGAAAAGGTGCATGAGATTGCATCCAACATGACATATATGGAGCTTTCGACGAATCCGCGTTACATGGACGAATTTGTGGCGGCGTGCTTCCTGCCCCATACCAACCGCGAGCTGTTCCCGTCGAGCGTACAGGAGTGATACGATGGCAGAGCTGAACAAAAACGACATTCAGAACAACAAAGAAGAGGTCCCGTTCGCCCACTATGAGGCGCTGTTCCGCGCGCTCGATCCCGACGAGGCGGCGCTGCGCTGCGGTGTGCCGTTTGAAAACGGTGCGTTCACCGTGACGCTTCTGGGAGAAGCCTACGTCATCACCTGGCCCGAATACACCATCTCGGCGGACAATCCGAGGGCGTTCGGTCTCAAAAATATTCCCACGCAGACCTTCCTGCTCCGGTATCTGCTCGAGGGCAAAAAGGCAGGTCCCTGGCTGAGCTTCAAGACCTTCCGCGAAATGCCGTGGGGCGAGCTGTATATCAGCCCCTATACTGGACGGGTCCTGACAAGAGCCGCGTTCACCTTCGGCACTCGTGTCGGAAAATTTGCCGAAGCCTGCGAAAAGATGGGCGGCGCGCGCGTTGAGCACGGCGACGCAGGATATGAATTTGAACTGCTGCCCGGCTACCGGATGCAGATCATGGTCTACGCCGGAGACGATGAATTCCCGCCCAGCAGCCAGGTGCTGTATTCCGACAACTTTGAAACCGGCTTCTCTGCGGAAGACCGCGTGGTGGCTGGCGATATTCTGATTTCCAGCATCAAAAATAACTTCTGAGAGGAAACATCATGAGCTTTGTATACAAGGGTTTGAAGGCAAATTTTGAAAAGCTGACGGTCACGGAGCATGAGCTGGACCGCCAGATGGACCGGCTCCGCCAGCAGACGCCGCGCGTGATTCCCGTCACCGAGCGCGCTGCCAAAATGGGAGACGACGTGGTTCTGGATTACGCTGGCTTTGTCGACGGCAAGCAGTTTGACGGCGGCACGGCAAAAGAGCAGGTTCTCACGCTCGGCAGCGGCATGTTCATCCCCGGCTTCGAGTCGCAGCTCGTCGGCGCGCATGCCGGCAGCGACGTGCTCGTCACCGTGACCTTCCCGAAGGACTACCGCGCCACCGAGCTTGCCGGAAAGCCCGCCGAGTTCCGCTGCCACATCGTCGAGGTCCGCGAAAAGTCTGCCTATGAGCTGGATGACGTGTTTGCCAAAGAGGTCGGCGGCTGCCAGACGCTCGAAGAAATGAAGCAGAAGCTCCGTCAGAGCCTGCAGGACTATTACGACGAGCGCGCCGAGATGGAAGTGCAGGACACCCTCATGCGTCAGGCGGCTGCAACGCTCGACTACACGCCAAGCGCGCAGGAGCTGAAAGAAGGTATCGACGCGCAGGTCGAGCTTTTAAAGGCGCAGCTGGGGCGCAAGGGCTTGACGCTGGAGGCATATCTCCAGTTCACCGGCAAAACCGAGCAGCAGATCCGCGACGACGCAAAGCCCGAGGCGGAAAACAGCCTGCGCATTCAGAAATCTGCCGAGCGCATTGCTCTTCTCGAAGGTCTTACTGCGACGGACGAGGACTATGCCAACGAGCTTGCTGCCATCTGCCGGCAGAACGGGCTGACCATGGAGCAGCTGAAGCCCCACATGAACGCGCAGTTCGAAGCCAGCGTCCGCGACAACATCCGCATGAAGAAGGCAATCGCCTTTGTGCGGGCAAATGCGGACGTGACCGTGGTTGACGCGCCCGCGTCGAAGGACTGATTCTGCCGGGGCAGATCCGATTGCATATGCCGACTTCTCCCAGAATAAGGATATTCCATACGTGAAATATCGCTCGGCATTTCGGACAAATTTTCCGTACAAACGAAAATCCTATTTGTATAAACGCACCTGAGAGCCATATCAGCACTCAGGTGCTTTATATCATATGCGACATATCGCACAAAGAAACGGCGGTGTTTCCGTGCAAAGCTACAAAACGTTTTTTAGGTATTGACTTCCAAAAAGGTTAGTGATATTCTAAGAACGAACCGATAAAAAAGTATCGATTCCGCATGGCGCTGTTGGCTGCGGATGAAGGGATGCACAGCGCCAAAGCTATTCTTTCCCGGGGGCGGAGTGAAAGCCCCGGAAGAACAAGGAGGAAATATCCATGGCAATCGAATTTAAAGATGGCAAGTACGTTGACCCGCAGACCGGCCGCGTTACGCTCGACCCGACGGTATACAAGGACTGGCAGATCGCTGAAGAAGCGGAGAAGGCGCTGCCTTCTGTGGATTACTTCCGCGAGAAGCTCGGTCTGCTGCCGGAAGAAATCATTCCCTACGGCAAGACCCCGAAGATTGACTTTATCAAGGTCATGAACCGCCTGAAGGATAAGCCCGACGGCAAGTTCATTGAAGTCACCGCAATCACCCCGACCCCGTTCGGCGAGGGCAAGTCCACCGTCTCTCTGGGTCTGATCGAAGGTCTCGGCAAGCTGGGTCTGAACGTTGGCGGCGCTCTGCGTCAGCCCTCCGGCGGTCCGACGATGAACGTCAAGGGCACTGCTGCCGGCGGCGGCAACGCGCTTCTGATGCCGATGACCGAGTTCTCCCTGGGTCTGACCGGCGATATCAACGATATCATGAACGCGCACAACCTGGCGATGGTCGCTCTGAACGCGCGTATGCAGCACGAGCGCAACAACAACGACGAGTGGCTGGCCAGCAAGGGTCTGAAGCGTCTGGATATCGACCCCAAGCGTGTGGAGATGGGCTGGGTCCTGGACTTCTGCGCACAGGGTCTTCGCAATATCATCATGGGCATCGGCGGTCGTCTCGACGGCTACCTGATGGAGTCCAAGTTCGGCATTGCCGTTGGCTCCGAGCTGATGGCGATCCTCGCTGTCGCGCGCGATCTGAAGGATCTGCGTGAGCGTATCGGCAAGATCGTCGTTGCCTACTCCAAGAGCGGCGACCCCGTCACCTGCGAGGACCTCGAAGTTGCCGGCGCCATGACCGCATGGATGCGCAACACCATCAACCCCACCATGTGCTACACGGTCGAGCATCAGCCCGTTCTGGTCCATGCCGGTCCGTTTGCCAACATCGCTATCGGTCAGTCCTCCGTTATTGCGGACCGTCTGGCTCTGAAGCTGTTCGATTACCATGTCACCGAGTCCGGCTTCGCTGCCGACATCGGCTTTGAGAAGTTCTGGAACGTCAAGACCCGCCTTTCCGGTCTGACCCCGAACGTCTCCGTTCTGGTTGCAACCGTCCGCGCGCTCAAGATGCACGGCGGCGGCCCGAAGGTCACCCCGGGCGCTCCCCTTGCCAAGGAATACACCGAGGAGAACCTCGAGCTCCTGGAAAAGGGCACCTGCAACCTGTTCCATCATGTCAACACCATCAAGAAGTCCGGCATCAATCCGGTCGTCTGCATCAACCGCTTCTACACCGATACCGACGCGGAAATCGCGCTTCTCAAGAAGCTCTGCGCCGAGCATGGCGTCCGCTGCGCCGAGTCCAACCACTGGCGCTTCGGCGGTGAAGGCGCGATCGAGCTGGCAAAGACCGTTGTCGAGGCTTGCGAAGATCCCGTCAACATCAAGTTCCTGTACGACCTCGAAATGCCGCTGCGTCAGCGCGTCGAGCTGATCGCGAAGGAAGTCTACGGTGCAGACGGCGTCGAATGGGCACCTCTGGCTGTCCAGAAGGCAGAGCGCTTCGAGTCCGACCCGAAGTACAAGGATTACTGCACGATGATGGTCAAGACCCACCTGTCCCTGTCCGACGACCCCACCAAGAAGGGCGAACCCAAAGGCTGGAAGCTCAAGGTCCGCGACATTCTGGAATACGGCGGTGCGAAGTTCCTCTGCCCGATGGCTGGTACCATCTCCATGATGCCCGGCACGGCAGCCAACCCCGCCTATCGCCGCGTCGACGTCGACACCGAGACCGGCAAGGTTTCCGGTCTGTTCTAAGCAGGCTTTTGTTCGAAGAATTTGCAGTCTGCGGCAGCGCACTTGCTGCGCTCGCACGTTTGCAGCCTGAGCAGGATTTTTTGCAAGGGTAAAGCCCTCACAAAAAAATAATTTCAAATTGATTTTATGCTGACGCATAAAACTCTGCGAGGCTGTAAAGTAGTATACGCAAACCCAACCGGGAGGCGGCGGTTATCCGCCGCCTCTCTTTCTGAATAAGGAGAAACAATCCATGGATATGACGACAAAATCCTGCCGTGAGTTTGTCACGGTTCTCGCCTCCAACGAGCCGGCTCCCGGCGGCGGCGGCGCATCGGCTCTCGTTGCCGCACTCGGCACGGCGCTGGGCAACATGGTGGGCTCGCTCACCGTCGGCAAGAAAAAATACGCAGACGTCGAAGAAGAGATCAAAGCCCTCATGAAAGAGTGCGACGATCTTCAGACGCAGCTTTTGGATCAGGTCCCCGCTGATGCGGAGGGCTTTGTGCCGCTTGCGAAGGCATACGGCATCCCGAAGGACGATCCCACGAGAGCGGAGACGCTGGAAAAGGCGACCATCATCGCCTGCCAGGTTCCGATGCACATCATGGAGCTGTGCTGCAAGTCACTCGACGCCATCAAGGTCTTTGCCGACAAGGGCTCCCGCCTTGCCGTTTCCGACGCAGGCTGCGGCGCTGTGATCGTGAAGTCCGCATTGCAGGCGGCTTCTCTCAACGTGTTCATCAACACCAAGACGCTCGCCAACCGCGCAGTCGCCGAGGAAATGAACGCCAAGTGCTTAGGGATGCTCGATACCTATGGCAAGCTTGCCGATGAAATCTTTGAAACCGTCAAAGCCGGATTCTTTAAATAACGAAGGAGATATGACGCATGGCTAAATTACTGCTGGGCAAAGAAGTTACCGCTGCGATGAACGAGAAGCTGCAGGCGCGTGTCGCGGCTCTCAAGGAAAAAGGCGTTACCCCGAAGCTGGCAATTGTCCGCTGCGGCGAAAACCCCTCCGACCTGTCCTATGAAAAGGGTGCAACCGCAAGAGCCGAGCTGATCGGCGTCGAGGTGCAGAAGTTCGTCCTGCCCGAGGACGTGACCAAGGAAGCGCTGATTGCCCAGATCGAAGCGATCAATGCCGACGATTCCATCCACGGCTGCCTGATGTTCCGCCCGCTTCCCAAGCACCTCAAGGCGGATCAGGATGAGATCTGCAACCATCTGGCTGCCGCCAAGGACGTCGACTGCATGACCGACCTCTCCAACGCCGGCGTCTTCACCGGCAAGAAGCTGGGCTTTGCCCCCTGCACGCCGCAGGCCTGCATGGAAATTCTCGACTACTACGGCATCGACTGCAAGGGCAAGAACGCCGTCGTCATCGGTCGTTCTCTCGTCGTCGGCAAACCCGCTGCCATGATGCTCATGGCAAAGAACGCAACCGTCACCGTGTGCCACACCAAGACCGTGGACGTCGCCGGTATCGCGCGTAAGGCAGACATTCTGGTCTCTGCCGCAGGCGTTCTGAACAGCCTGACGAAGGACTACGTCTCTGAAAACCAGGTCGTCATCGACGTCTCCATCAACTGGGACCCCGAGAAGGTCAACGCCAAGGGCGGCAAGGGCGCCATCGCGGGCGACGCGGTCTTCTCCGAGGTTGAGCCGATTGTCGGCGCGATCACTCCGGTTCCCGGCGGTGTCGGCTCCGTCACAACGTCGGTTCTGATCGGTCATGTCGTCGAGGCAGCCGAACGTACGCTGTAAGTTCTGATTCATCCAATCTGCCGCCGGACCACTTTTCCGGCGGCAGTGTTTTGAAAAGGGCATGTTCTAAGAGGGGGAACTGTTTTGATGAAAGAAAAATTCAGGCAGCCGGAACAGGCGATCCGGCTTTTTTTCTGGCTGTTTGCTGCGGCCTGTCTGCTTGCGGCAATTGCCATGCCCGACCGGGGGCAGATGGTCGAAGGAATGCTGCGGCTGTGTACGCTGCCGTATCAGTCGGCCAACAGCTATTTTGACGCGGCAAACGGCGGCTTTGCCGGTACATTTTTGAATGCGGCAATCGTCTGCGCTGTCTGCGCGGCGATCTACTCGCTTCCCGGCAGCAAGCCGGACGGCGTTTCGGTGCTTGCCTATTTCCTGACGGCGGGCTTCTGCTTCTGGGGCATTACGGTGCTGAATATCTGGTTCTGCTTTGCAGGTGTGCTGATCAGCTGCCTTATCCGTAAGGTAAAGTTCTACACGCAGGGCAATGTCTTTCTGTTTTCCACCGGCATTGCGCCCCTGATGACAGATCTTCTCATCCGGTATCCGGGCGCAGAGTCGCGCGGCGTAACACTGTTCGGCGCGGTCTTGACGCTTCTGGTCTGCACTGTGATCGGACTCATTCTGCCGGCGGGGCTTGCACACAGCCCGAAGGTGCACAAGGGCTACGACCTTTACTCGGCCGCGGTTCCGGTCGGCCTTACAGCGTTTTTCCTGCGGGCTGTACTTTACCGCGTACTGGGCGGAACGCTGCCGGATGGTGTGGGCGTTGGCGCAGGCGACGGGAACTGGGCCGTCTGCAACATATTCTGCATCGCGGTGTTTGTGCTGGCGCTGGTTCTGGGTCTGGGCCTTGGCGGTAGCTTCCGGCAGTACGGAGAGCTGCTGAAGGATTCCGGCTTCGGCGCGGATTACGGCGCAAAATACGGCGCCGGGACGGCCATTTTAAATTTTGCAATCTATGGCCTGTTCATCGTGCTCTACTATAACCTCATCGGCGCAAAGTGGAATGCGGCGACGCTCGGCTGCGTATTCTGCATGGTCTGCTGCTGCTTCAAAGGAAGCCACCCGGCAAACGTCTGGCCGATTATGGCGGGCTACGTGGCGGCGGCATTTCTCACAAAGGCGCTCTGCGCGGCGCTCGGTACGGATTTCACAACCGCCATCAATGCGCAGGCCATTGTCATCGGCCTCTGCTTTGCAAACGGTCTGAGCCCGGTTGCAGGAAGCTATGGCTGGCTGGCCGGCGTGGTGTTTGCGATGCTTCACTATGGCCTGGTCACAAGCGTTCCGTTCACACACGGCGGGTTCCTGCTGTATAACGGCGGCTTTACGGCGGGGCTGGTCTGCTGCCTGTTCCTTCCTGTGGTGGAGGCCTTTTTCCACACAAAACAGGAACGCCGACAGCTGAAAACCGGAAAATAAACAAATTCTGCGGAAAGGACGGCGCGGCACATGTATTACTGCGAAAACTGCCATCTGATCTGTGAAGGTCCGGTCTGCCCCTACTGCGGCAAAACGCCACTGCGCGCGCCCAAAGACGGCGATTTCTGCTATCTGTCCACCATGGTCTCCCCGTGGGGTGAGGCGATGCAGGAGCTTCTGAAGGAGGCAGGCATCCGCTGCCTGACCCGGCAGGCGAGGAGCGTCCTGTATTCCGTCGCCTTCGGGCAGAACCACGCCGAGCTGGAGCTGTTCGTGCCGTGGGAGGATCTGGAGCAGGCGGCAAGCCTTCAAAAAAGTCTTCTCACCAGCGAGCTGGTGGAAGAAGCACCGCCGGATTCTTCGGACGTACCATCATAACGCAATCGCACCGCAGAGGGAATCCTCTGCGGTGCGATTTTACTCTGTCAGAGTCAGAAAACCCGGCAGACAAGGCTACATATCCTTCAGGCACTCCAGCGGCGCATTGTCATACACATGGTCCTTTGCCGCCAGCACCGTAACGGGCGCTTTGGAGTGGCGGATGAACAGCGCGTCGTGACCGACGCACAGACCGACGATGATGTTCAGCTCCGTTCCGGCTTCGTTCAGCAGCTCCGCCTGCGCAATCGGGTTGCACATTGCCTTCTGCGCGGAGGGAACGCCGATGGTACAGCGGTCAATGTGCCCCACCTTGCAGCGGACGCTTTCTACCTGAAAGCCGTTCCGGCGCAAAATGGCGTCAATCTGCCGCCCCTGCTCGTCGAGCGTATCGCAAAACGCCAGTCCCAGCTTGTGAAAGCCGCACTCCTTGGCAAAGCGCATGGTCTTTGCCAGACGGCACTCGCTGTGGTCCGGGCTGCAGAGTGCGGATTTCTGCGCCATCAGCCGATCGAGCGGCTCGTCATACTCCTGCAGCCAGGCATCCATCTTTTCTCCCTGTCCGGGGCAGCCCTTCGGAAAGGTCTGCGTCTGGTCCATCCGGGCAGCGCAGCTTTTGCTCTGACATGCGGCACAAAACAGCATAAATACAACCTCCCAGTACGCCGCGATGGAGCGCACCAATTTCTATGACGCGATCTACTCCCCCGTCGTTCTGCTGCTGAACGCCGTCGTGGTCGGCATCGTCATGCTGCTATCCGCCTCCGGCAATGCGCGGATTCTATCTCTGTTCGGTATGTCGGTCGGCATCTCGGTTGCCGTGATCAACTACATCTCGCGCATTTTTGCGCCCATTGAAAGTCTCGGCATGGAAATCCAGACCATCCAGTCGGCAATGGCAGGCGTCAGGCGCATCGACGCTTTTCTTGCCCAGCCCGAGCGCGCCATGGAGAACGGCGAAACTGCCGCATACGGCGATGTCGTGCTGTCGCACGTCACCTTCGGCTACGGCGAAGCGCCCGTCCTGCGCGATTTTTTCATGACCATCAAGCAGGGCGAGCAAATCACGCTCGGCGATCCGCAGATCAACGAGGAAATGGCAAAACATGCTGCGCGTCTTGCCGGTATCGACGCTGCCGTGCAGGCGCTGCCGGAGGGCTATCATACGCCGTGCACGGAAGGGCTGTTCTCGCAGGGCGAGTGGCAGCTGCTGTCCATCGCGCGCGCCGCGGCGGCAAATCCTGCCGTGCTGCTTCTCGACGAGATCACGGCAAATCTGGACGCCGAAACCGAACAGCGCGTGCTTGCCGCGCTGCGCCGCGCCTGCGAAGGGCGCACCGTACTTTCCGTCTCACACCGCATTTACGAAAATCTCGGCGGCAGAACCATCGAAATCGGGTCCCAGCGGAATGCTGCGCTGTCCCATGTGTAAATTGCGGTTGACTTTCATCGTATGGTTGATATATATTAGTCATTATAAATCAAATTCAAAAAGGAGAATGCTATTGAATCTGAAAAAAGAAGCGGATCTGCTGGAGCAGGTCCTGTCCATCGCCGAAACAGATTACGCGCAGGCATATCGTTTTTTGCTGGATGCCTACGAAAAAAGCCCGGCAGCATACGGACCGCAGACGCTCTACTTCCTTGCCTGTCTTTCAGGCGGCACGGGGCTTTCGGAAGCTGCGCTCGGCTGGCTCAAAAAAGCCGTTTTGGAGAACGGCTGGTGGTATCGCCCGGAGGTGCTGATCGACGACGATCTCGAAACGCTGAGTGGCAGTCCCGAGTTTCTTTCCCTGAAAGCCGTCTCCGACGCGCGCTATCAAAAAGCCCGCGAAACGTCGAAGGCGGTCTTTTCCCGAAAATCGAAAACGGCTGCAAACCTGTTTCTTGCCGTCCACGGAAACACGCAGAACGCCGATCTCGCGCGCGAAGACTGGGCGCCGGTACTGGCGGGCAGCGCACGCTGGCAGCTGGAAACCGTCCAGAGCGCCGAGCCGGACGGCTGCGGCACGTACCGCTGGAGCTATGACATGGCTTCGTTCCTGCCGGTCGCAGGCGCGCTGGAAGCGCTGCAGACAGAGGGCTATGAAACAATGGTCTGCGGCGGCTTTTCTGCCGGGTGCGACATGCTGCTGCGCGCCATTTGCTTCACCCCGGCGCGCTGCGATGTGCTGGTCCTGCAAAGCCCGTGGATTCCGGTTCTGCAGGAGCATTCGGACGCGCTGGTGCGGGCACTCCGGGAAAAGCACATTGCGCTGCGGTTTTTCTGCGGTCTGGAGGATGAAGACTGCTTGCCGCTTGCAAGGCAGCTCTATACCGCGGCAAAGGATGCAGGTCTTCCTGTAACGCTGACGACGCAGGAACATACCCGGCACCAGTTCCCCGAAAAGCCTTACACCCTGGAAGACATCTTATCCCAGGAAAGGCAGATGTGCATATGAGCGAGCTGCGCGCGAGAGTCATTTCGCAGGAAAAAGGGCTGTATCAGATCAGCAGCGGCACGGAAGTGAAGCAGGCGTCCGTCTCCGGCAAATTCCGCTATGAAGCGCAGACAGTCTCCGACTATCCGGCGGTGGGCGACTATGTCCTTGCCGAGTGGCAGGAAGCCGGCTCCCCTGCAATCATCCGCAGCCTGTTTCCGCGCAAAAGCTGCTTTCTTCGGAAAGCTGCCGGCAACGCAAAGCAGGAGCAGGTTGTCGCGGCAAACATCGACACGGTCTTTCTGTGCATGTCGCTCAACCAGAATTTCAACCTCCGCCGCCTGGAGCGCTATCTCTCCATTGCGTATGACAGCGGCGCGGAGCCGGTGGTGGTCCTGACCAAAGCGGATCTGTGCCAGGACCCGGAAGACAAGCTCGCGCAGGTGCGGACCGCCGCACCCGGGGCGGAAATTCTCACGGTCTCGTCTCTTACCGGCGATACGGATGCGGTCCTTCCCTACATCCTTCCGGGCAGGACGGTTGCATTTCTCGGCTCCTCCGGCGTCGGAAAATCCACGCTGATCAACAAGCTCATGGGAACCAGCGCACTTGCCACGGGCGCCGTCGGAACTGCCGACAAGGGCAGGCACACCACTACGCACCGCCAGCTTCTTACCCTTCCGAACGGCGCATTTCTGATCGACACACCGGGCATGCGCGAGCTCGGCATGTGGGACAGCGACGGCGGCATCGACACGGCGTTTCAGGACCTTCTGGAGCTGACGCGCGCCTGCCGGTTTTCCAACTGCACGCACACCGCAGAGCCCGGCTGCGCGGTTCTGAAAGCGCTGGCAGACGGCACGCTGGACGCCGGACGCTGGGAATCGTTCCGGAAGCTGAAGCTGGAAAATGCTTCTGCGGCGGAGCGCAGCCGCTATCTGGACGCCAAACGCGAAAAATTCAAGAGCATCTCAAAAACCAACAAGACAAATCGAAAAAGCGGCAGCTGACCGAAAAGCTGCCCACACATACAGCGATACCCCGGCAAGCTCACCGGGGTATCGCTTTTTTCTACAGAATCGCCGGATGTCCAGCTTCACATGCCCCTAACTATTCTTTGATCCGCAGGCAGAAATCGCAGCAGGCGTTGCCCCTGCCCAGCGTTCCCGTCCGATGCCGGAGAAGCTTCGGGTGAAGATTTGCGCAGGTGATATCGTCGCTGTCGCAGAAGCACGGGCAAAGCTCCGGGCAGCCGTATTGCACGCAGGTAACGTGCCCTTGTTCAGTGTCGCCAGCGGCATCAGGCACAGGTAGGTGCGGAAGCATTTGACCGTGAAGTCCGCGTAATACGCGCTCTCGTTTGCCGCGCCGAACAGCATCGCAATCTGCAGCGGAAAGACCTCCACAATCACCAGAGCGACAGCACCGACGATAAACTCCGCCAGCAGCAGCTTCGAAAACAGCGCCCTGGCGCGGTCGGTTTTCTTTGCGCCAATGTTATACCCCGCAATCGGAATACAGCCAGCCGCCATGCCGATGGCAATGGAAATCGCAATCTGGAAAAACTTCATGACGATGCCGAGAACGGCAAGCGGAATCTGCGCATACTCCGGCTGCCCGAAAACGGGGTCCTTCGCACCGTATTTCATGCACATATTCTGTACCGCTGCCATCGAGACGACCAGCGAGATCTGTGCGAGAAAGCTGGTCAGCCCCAGCACCAGGAATTTTGGAATCAGCTTTCCGTCCAGCCGGAAGCTGCTCTTATCCAGTTTGATGACCTTCATGTGCCGCAGATACCAAACTGCGAGCACCGCCGTCAGCACCTGACCGATCACGGTAGCTACCGCCGCGCCCATCATGCCCCAGTGGAAGCCGTAAATGAAAATGGGATCGAGAATTACGTTGGCAATCGCACCGGAGACGGTGGACACCATAGCGAATTTTGGGCTGCCGTCGCTGCGGATGACCGGGTTCATCGCCTGCCCGAACATATAAAACGGGATGCCAAGCGTGATGTAGAAAAAGTATTCCTTCGCAAACGTATGCGTTTCCTCATTAACCGTTCCGCCGAACAGGATCAAAATCGGTTCGCTGAACATGAGGTAGACTGCCGTCAGCACAAGGCTGCTGACCACGCAGAGCACGATGGCATTGCCGACAGACCTGTACGCGTCCTCGTGGGCGTTTCGTCCCAGGGCGGTGCTCACAAACGCGCAGCAGCCGTCGCCGATGAACACGGCGATGCCGAGCGCCACCACTGTCAGCGGAAACACGACGGTGTTTGCCGCATTGCCGTAGGAGCCGAGGTAGCTGGCGTTTGCAATAAAAATCTGGTCAACAATGTTATAGAGCGCACCTACCAATAGCGAGATAATGCAGGGAACGGCGTACTGCCGCATAAGCTTCCCGATACGTTCCGTCCCCAAAAACTGATTTCCGGTATCCATCAAAATCACCTTTCCTTCCAAAAAACGAAAAATGCGCAAAGCCAGAAGCTATCTGGATTTACGCATTTCTGCCACACGATCTGTTTATGAACTTTGCCGCATTTCCGCAAAAAAGCGCGGCGTTTTCTGCAACCGGATTTACGCAGAAACGCCACACGCTGTATGCCTATTATAGCGGATTCGGCGGAAAATTTCAAATGTTTTTTGACGGCTTCCCTGTCGGAAGCCTGTATGCCGCTAAATTTTCTCTTGACTCTATCTCTATTGTAGAGTTTATAATAGAGGCAAGATCAAACGCAAAGAAGGACGCTTCGCAATGGAAAAGAACTTAACCACCGGCAGTGTCTTCAAAAACGTGATTTTCTTTTCGCTGCCGTATCTGCTCTCGTATTTTCTGCAGACGCTCTACGGGATGGCAGACCTGTTTATCATCGGGCAGTTTGAAGGCGTCGCCAGCACGACCGCCGTCTCCATCGGCTCACAGGTCATGCATATGCTCACGGTTATGATCGTCGGGCTTGCGATGGGCACAACCGTCAGCATCGCGCAGGCAGTCGGCGCGGAAAACCAGAAACAGGCGGCGCAGGACATCGGAAACACCGTGCTGCTTTTTATGGCAGTTTCTGTCACGCTGACTGTTCTTCTTCTGCTGCTTGTCCGCCCCATTGCTGCCGTCATGTCGACGCCGGAGGAAGCAGTCGGCGGCACCGTCGCTGCTTGGCTGGATGGCGTGGATTCACCGCCAGTATGCGTTCGGTAAGAGTGGCATAACCGTTTCGTTCCTAATTGTAATGCTCCGCACCTACGGCGCACAGTCCGTCTATAGAAGCAACATTCCGCTGGCGTTTGGCATCGACGGCGTTCTGTATGCCTGACCGATTGCAGGCGACGCTGCGGTCATCCTCGCCATTATTTTTATCCGGCGGGAAATGAAGAAGATGGACGCGCTGGTATGGCAGAACGAAGCCTGAAATGCTTATAACCTCACCATACAGCTGCCGCAAGCGCCGCTCCAAATGGAGCGGCGCTTTTTTCAATTCCATTCGGGTATATTCTGTTGTTCCAGGTTACATCGGGGTAAGTCTGAGATAATCGTCCAGCGTGCCATCGTTCAGGCAGCACTCGATGATCTGTCTGCCCAGCGGGTCGAGATCGTCCGTGAGATACTGCTTGATCTGATCTTTGAAGAAGTCGGTCAGAATTTTCGCGCCCGCGTCGTAGCCCGCTTCTCCGAGCTTCGACTGCGTCTCGGGGCGAAGGAAGGTCTGGCGGACATACTGCCCATCGAGCTTCATGTCAACTAAGGCATAGCCGAACAGCGAGCATCTTGCGGGCGTTAAGTGCTTCGCCTTAATCTCGCCGTTGTGCCGCGCCAGGTATTCCCGCGCGATCCACTCGCTCATGAAGCCGATCTTGTACGCGCCGATGTGCTGGTTCGGAATCAAGACGTTCATCGTCTTCGGGCACGCCATGATCTGTCTCAAGAGTAGATTCGCCTGCGTCACGCGAAGCCCCGTTGCAAACGGCCAGTAGGAGCCGACACCCTCGCTCTTCATGCCGCCTCCGCCGTCGACGATGCTGGGGCTCTTAAAGCCGCGCGGCGAGACCAGCCGCCACAGCCACGCAAGCGACGGCGGAATGATGTGAAGCAAGCCCATCACGCCGTAGTTGGGCTGCTCCGCGGTCGACGGCGGCATACGCACGCCGAAGCTTCGCACATCAACAGACACCGGCTCACGCGGGACGATATGCTCGATCATGTCGCGCGGAATAATCACGCGCGGGTTCGGGCACGGCTGCCCATTCGAGTCCTTCACGTGCTCCCAGATCAGGCATGTCGCGCCCGGCACGCCGTCCATGTTGAAAAACAGCAGCGGTCTCGACGGGTGAATCGACGCTTTTTCGTAGATCGGGTTATTGCCGTAGGCATGCAGACTGTCCATGCGGAGGAACCAACCGGCTTCGGCGTCTACAATGCGGAGCTTGCCTTCGACCGGGTCCTGATACGCCGAGTGGCAAAGTGCCATATCGTCTGAAATTGGGAAAATGCTGCACGACTCGCGCAGATCAAGGAAATATTGCTCGCCTGTCAGCACGTGTTCGCCAAGAAGAAGTCTTCCATCCGGCTCGCGCTTGAAATCTTCCAGCATCTCGCTCTTGCCGCCGCCGGACGCGCCCTCGTGCATAAAGACCGTCTCGTTTTCATACGGCGTTTCGACGAGCGCAGACGATGCGTGGCAGCAGACCCAGCCCTCGTGCTCGCCGATATCCAGAAGCACCGAGTACACGCCCTTTTTGGCAGAGGGTCCCGGGTAAAGATTGTACGCGAAGACCTCGTGGAGCGTTTCGCTGCGGTTGTGGACCACGACCTGCTTGCCGTCAAAGTGCGTGTGCCGGAAGGGCGGCGCGACGTAGATAATCGCGCGCGGGGTGTAATTTTCGGGGATATCCTGAATCGCGACAAACCCCTGCATGTTGGCAAGGGCTAACGCGAAAAACGCCGCGTTCGCCGGGCAAACGAGCAAGCTGTCATACCCGTGCGCCGGGTCGCCCGCCTTAAAGGGTAGCATAATCACGCGCTGCTCGGACAGCCAGTCCATCGTCTCCTGCCGCACCTTCGAGAAGGAATAGCCGAACCGATCGAGAAAACGCGGCTTGTCGGTCGGAAGATCGTCACTGATGACCATCGAGTTGGGGTCACGCCTGCGCATATAGTCTTCCATGAAGTTTACCGACGCGCCGTTTTTGCAGCGGATGACCTCCGCTTCCTTGACGCTTCCTTTGCCGACGATGTTGTAAACGACATCATAGCGGGACGAATGCGTCGGACCGAAGACGAGCTCGTCTAATTCTTCCTGCGTCTCAATGTAGGCAATCGAGCGGCATTTCATAAGCGCCGCGTGCAGATCTTCCGGGAGAACAAAGCGTCCAAAGTATACGTCAACCATAACCGTTTCCTCCAGTTTAAACATGAATTTGTGAAACAAGGATCGTGCTTTGCTGAAAGATTCTCTATGCCGGGGAGTGCGCGCTTCCAAAAAAAACGCTCTCCCCATATTATATAGAATATACCAGTGCCCTTCGGAAAGCTACAGGAAATTTCAAAAAAGAATGCCCGCATCTCATTTTCGTACAAACTGTAGCTTTTGGTTGTTTTGAATTTGTGCATATTCACGCCATCCGATGGGTGAAATTTGCAGTAAATACACATCAATCAACAATACTGCATCTGTGCCGAAACGAACTTGCCCGTTTCCGCCCCTCGTAATAGGATAGGAGAATCACACTGGGAGGAAAAATCGCATACCAAAAACAGGATATCATTTGCTTCACAAATCGAAGCATGCAGGTGGAAACATGCCGAAAAATCATCGGATCCTGCCGATGCGTTTTTGAAACCACCCGAGTCGCAGACCGGCCGAACAGGCATTGCAAAATCTGCGAGAACGCATTAAAAATAGATACAAACGGATTGCACATTCAGTTTTGGAACCATTTATCCCTGAAGGTATTTTTATAATTCAGGTCCATGCGCTGAGCGATGCCTGCCCGCTGCCTGCGAACTGGCGGCGGAAGCATAGGCAGTGCTGCACCGAACGTCCGATGGATGTTTCCTCCAAAAAATAACGGCTCGGACCTGCGTCTGCAGATCCGAGCCGTTGTTCCATGCCGCGCCTTTTGTGTCGCAGCTGCAGCGATGTAAAGGCTCTGCCGTCAAAGCGCCATACCCTTCTTCGGTACGAAAAAACCGGTCATGTCGGTTTGCTCCAATTCCAGCAGCTTTCCCTTTTTGTCAATTCCGCCGGCGTAACCCGTCAGGCTGCCGTTCGTGCCGACAACCCGATGGCAGGGAATGATGATGGAAATTTCGTTGTGCCCCACCGCGCCGCCGACCGCCTGCGCGGACATCCGGGAAAACCCCATCTTTTCGGAAAGCTGCCTCGCAATTTCGCCGTAGGTTGTGGTTTTTCCGTAGGGAATTTGCAGCAGGATTTCCCACACCGACTGCCGGAACGCGGAGCCGATGGGGTGCAGCGGCGGCGTAAAATCCGGTTCTTTGCCGCTAAAGTAAATGTCCAGCCAGCGCTTTGCCTCAAGCAGCGCTGGCGTTTCCCGTTCCACCCGATCCGCAGGCAGTCCGCGCGCAAAGTATTTTTGCCCGTCGAACCACAAGCCGGTCAGCCCAATCTCATCCGCCGCCAGCAGGACGCCGCCCAGCGGTAACTCGTAATGACAGATAGATACCATTTTGCATCGCTCCTTTTATAACACGCAGTCTCTCAGCCGCACACGATGCACCTGTTCGCGGAAAACGTATCGGTCCGGTCGATGTTCGTTTCCAGCACGTTCCTGTCGCTTCGCGGCATTTTGCCCCATACGCACGCAGCTGATCTATGATGTTTTGATTGTACACGATGTGATGGCTTCCGACAAGTCCTGAACAGCTCCATCGCACGCTCCAGCTCCTGGCGCGCCCGGCGTGCCCGGACGCGCATGCAAGGATAGGAAGGCAGCATGCATATTATGCAAACGAAGCGAATGCCTGGGCGATATGGCAGGCTTGCACCGGAGCGGGGCAAACACCCGCGCAGCCGGACGCAGATTGTCTTGCTGCGGCGGAAAAGCCAGAAAAGCCGGTCCGTAAAATTTTGTTTCATAAAACCGCGTTCTATTATTTGCACAATTGTCTTTTAAAAAAACTGTTCCTGCCGGATAACCCGCCGATGACGCTCAAGCAGATCGCCGACGAGAGCGATCTCAACAAAAGCACCGCACTTCGCATGACGACAACGCTTCTGAATGAAAAGTTCCTGTCATACAATGAAGAGACGCGGAAGTATCAGCTCGGCTACTGTGCGCTCGCGCTCGGTATCAGCAAGCTTGCGTCCATCGATCTGATCGAAGTGTCGAGACCGATTCTGGAGGAGCTGGTGTGCCAGAGCGACTACATCTCTGTCCACCGCCCGCTGACGGCGCAGACGCACCATAGTCAAACAGCAGTCACGACAATTGTCGTAAACCTCGTCAAGAAAATTGTAACGTACAAATTTGCCGGCGCAATTGTAGGAAAATCCCGATGATCGTTCACGATCACCGGGATTTTGTGTCCTTATTTTGATGCGTGCGGCGGCGGAAAAAGGCTGAATATGTACCACGCTGCAAAGCACTATCTTCCGCTACGCAGAAAAGTGATGTCTGCTTTCAAATAATCCATCACCTACTGCCATACACTTATTTCAGCTGATCTTCCGAGTAATACCCGCTGTCAAACAAAACTGCCTGATAATTGTCCTTGTCAATGACTTCCGGTGCAATCAGGAACGCCGTCACATCACACACGCCGTTATTGAACGTGGTTTCGAAGGCATCTCCCGCCTGCGGCGTCTTGTCGTGCAGGACGCAGTCCATAACCTCGGCAGCCTTTTTCGCAATGATACGATTGTCTTTAAAGACCGTCATGGAGATTTCTCCGGACTTGATCGCCTTGATGTTTGCAATATCGCAGTCCATGCCGGTGATGACCGGGAACGGCTTTTCCGCTGTGCCATAGCCGACGTTTTTCAGAGACGCCAACACGCCGAGTGCGATTGCATCGTTGTTGCACATCACTGCGTCGATCCGGGTATCACCCTTATAATAGGTGGACAGAATGGTATCCATACGCTCCTGCGCCTTCAGACCGTCCCAGTCTGCCGTCGCGGTTACGTCGCGCTCGGTCTGACCGCTAAGGACATTGAGCTTGCCGCTTTCGATATACGGGCTCAATGCGTCGTATGCGCCGTTAAAGAAGTACGGTGCGTTGCTGTCTGCGGGATCGCCAGAGAAAAGTTCCAGGTTGAAGCTCTCTGCCGTGTTGTCCAGATCAAGTGCCTTCACAATGTACTCGCCCTGAAGCCGACCGCAGTCATACAGGTTGTCCGTTACATAGTAGCTGACATTCTTGGTGTTGGAAACCAGCATATCATAGCACACGACCTTGATGTTGTTCGCCGCCGCCGTGTCAACTGCAGAGGACAGCGATTCCGCGTCCCAGGCAGAGATGATGATACCGGCAACGCCGTTATTGATCATATTCTCAATCTGAGAAACCTGCTTTGTGGGATCCATGTCGGCGTACTGGACGAGAACATCGTAGCCCAGTGCGTCCAAAGACGCCGTCAGATATTCCACATCTTTGAGCTGTCTTGCCTGCGTCTGCGTGGACATGGAGATGCCGATCACAGGACGCGTGCTGTCGGAGGACGCTGCGGACGAAGGTGTTTCCGGTTTGGCTGCGTTGCCTGCACATGCGCTGAATGTGCAGATCAGGATCAAAAGCGCCAGGAACAGAGACAGAAGCTTTTTCATTGAGTTACCTCCTCATATTCTTGATTTCATTTGCTTCATTGCAAATTAACCACTGGATTTGCTCTGCTTGGAATAAACGTCATAAGTTACAGCCAGGAGCAGAATCGCGCCCTTGACAACCTTTTGGAAGTCCGCACCGATACCCATGATGGACATGCCGTTATTCAGAATGCCCATGACCAGCGCGCCGATCAGGACGCCCATGATCGTACCTTCACCGCCGCCAGCTGCACAGCCGCCGATATAGCATGCCGCAATGGCGTCCAGCTCAAAGTTGGTGCCCGCAGAGGTTGATGCAGCATTCAAACGAGCTGTAACAATAATGCTGGAAATGGCCGCCATAAACGAGCTGTTCGCATAAACGATCAGCATAAGCCGTTTTGTGTTGATGCCGGACAGCGCCGCAGCCGCCCGATTGCCGCCCAACGCATATACCTGCCGTCCGATGATCGTTTTTGTGGCAATGAAGTTGTAGATCAGAACGAACGCCAGCAGAATCAGAAGAACCAGCGGAATGCCGCGATACGTCGCCATTTTATAGAAAATGAAGCCGGCTACAATAAAAATCAGAACATTTTTAATGATCGTAAACGCAATCGGCTCCGCCGCAAAGCCGTAACCGATTCTCTGCCGGCGATCTGCAATCTGAATCCAGATGATTGCAGCAAACGCGCAGACTGCGCAGATCACAGCGAGAATGTTCACAGGTCCCGCTTTCAGCTGTTCCGCCACAAAGCCGGATGCAATGTACTGAAAATCTGCAGGGAACGGCGAAATTGAATGCCCTGCCAGAATCACGAGCGTCAGTCCGCGGAACATCAGCTCGCCTGCCAGCGTGACAATGAATGGCGGGACGTTCAGATACGCAATAAAAACACCTTGAATCACGCCGATGGTTACGCCGAGCGCCAGAACCAGAATCGTCGAAAGCCACGGATTCAGCCCGCATTTTACGATGAGAACGCCCAGAATTGAGCCGCAGAATGCAAGAACCGAGCCGACAGACAGGTCGACGTTACCGGTCAGAATACAGAAGAACATACCGACCGAAAGCAAAATCAGGTAGCTGTTCTGCAGAATCAGGTTGGAGACATTCATTGCATTGAAAATATTACCGTCCGTCAGAATTCCGAACAGGAGCGTAATGACGGTCAATGCAATAACCATGCCGTACTGCCGCATGTTGCCCGATAAGTATTGCCGTAATTGTTTCATTCTGCCTCTCCTCTCACCGCATTACTGATGATGCAGCGCATAATATTTTCCTGTGTGATTTGTTCGCCGCTCAGCTCACCGACCATCCTTCCTTCGTTCATCACATAGACACGGTCGCAAAGACCGATCAGCTCCGTCATGTCCGATGAAATGACAATTGCCGTTTTCCCTTCCGCAACGATCTTTCCAATCTGCTCATAGATTTCATACTTCGCGCCGACGTCGATGCCGCGCGTCGGCTCGTC
>CEAB01000609.1_pt1 | contig 25200 bp, 27 predicted proteins | sample 557651 | NCBI WGS metagenome assembly CEAB01 (sample SAMEA3182046, study PRJEB8094) | gut metagenome | biome: human; feature: gut; material: Stool; isolation source: human stools | place: Canada | collected 2011-11-15
AATTATCCGATTATTAAAGTTTCGGCGAAAACAGGCAGAAACATTGACACATTGGTAGATAATATTTACAGAAAATTGCCAAACGGCGCACCGATTTACGACGAAGATGATTTGACAGACGAAACAATGAGAAAAATCGCGGCAGAAACAATCCGTGAGAAAATTCTTCTTCAAACAAGAGACGAAATTCCGCACAGCGTGGCTGTTTTGATTGACAGTTACAAGGAAGAAGAAAATATCGATAAAATTTACGCGACCATTGTCGTTGAACACGAAAGCCAAAAAATCATCTTAATCGGCAAAAACGGACAAATGGTAAAAAAAATCGGAACAGATGCGAGACTGGAACTCGAAAAACTTGCAGATAAAAAGATTTACCTTGAATTAAACATCAAGGTTATGAAGAATTGGCGCAAGAATAACAAGAATTTGGAAAATATGCTCTAAAAAAATTTTCGATAGGGTGAAACTTTTTCTAAGACCTCTCGTCTTATTTTTACGAAACCGTGAAAATAACTTGAGGAAGTATGGAAATGTACGTAAATTGTGCTGAGGAAAATTTTGACGAAGAACCCGTAACATTCAATACCGTTGTGTATAAAGACGATTTACTGCAATCTTATCTGAAAGATGTCGGCAGAATTAAACTTTTAAAATCAAAAGAAGAACTGGAACTTGCAAAACTTGTCGCGCAGGGAGATAAAGAAGCAAAAAAGAAACTTGTGAAAGCCAATTTAAGACTGGTCGTGAGCATCGCTAAAAGATATACGGGGCAGGGTGTATTGTTTCTTGATTTGGTACAGGAAGGCTCTTTGGGCTTAATCCGAGCAGCAGAAAGATTTGACTACACAAAAGGCTTTAAATTCAGCACCTATGCGACTTGGTGGATAAAACAAACTATTATAAGAGCAATCGCAAATAATGCAAAAACCATAAGAATCCCCGTCCACATGGCAGAAAAAATTCGTTGTTTGAAAAGAGCCTGCGACAAACTGAGCCTTGAACTTAACCGAGAACCGTTTCCCGAAGAAATTGCCGAATATATGAAACTCCCGCTTAAAAAAGTTCAAACCATAATCAATGCAATGCAAAAAGACCCGATAAGCATTGAAACCCCCGTGACGGATAACCTTACCATCGGCGACTATTTGGAAGACGAACGCTCGGAATTTCCCGAAAAGAGGATACAGAAATACTTTCTGAAAAAAGATGTCGGAAGATTAATGCAAGAATTGAGCCAACGAGAACAGAAGGTTTTGAAAGAAAGGTTTGGCATCAACGGAGACAGACCAAAAACCTTGGAACAACTGGGAAAAGAAACAGGTTTTTCAAAAGAAAGAATACGACAGATTGAAAACTTCGCTATCTTGAAACTCCGACACTCCAAAAACAAAAAACATCTCAAAGAATATCTGTCATAAAAAAAACAGGGCTTAAAAAGTCCTGTTTTTCTTTATAAATTTTTCAAAAACTAAGCAGCTGCGTTAATTTCAGTAATGAGGTATTGTGCAACCCATGCTAAGTCTTTGTTATCAGCAGCAGCTTTTTTCAAAAATTCAACGGAAGGAGCACCGATTCTGATAAGAGTCATTGCAACAACCCCTCTAACTGTTCCTCTAACTACTGACAAGTTTTTAACGAGTTCAGGAACTGCTTGACCGCCGATAGTAACGAGTTCGTTTTCCAACGCGTTTTTGCTCTTTACATCTGCATTTTCGAGCTTTGATAAAATATCTGCAACTGAATTATTCATTTCTTACACCTTTCAAATTTCTTTATTTATGTAGTGATTATAAAACGAATAATTCAAATTTATTGTTATTTTAATATAATCTTTATATCAAGACTCTATTCCAATAATCACGAGCGTTTTACACCATTTTCAAGGTCATTTTGAGATATAAAGAAGTTATTAAGATTTTCAAAAGCACCCTGTTGGAAAACGAAATATTAGACTAAAGTCTATTTTTTTACCCCATAAAAACAGATAAACTCAATATGTCAGAGAAAGGGGGATTAAAGAAATGGTCGTTCAATACTCAAAAGATATGAACGAGAGGTACGTCACAGAATTCAAGAACATAAATAGAGAGTTGTTAGATTGGCTTGAGAGAACATCACTCGAAACAAACTGCCGCATAGATAAAAAAGAGTGGAAAAGCAAATATAACAGCTACGTTGTGTACGATTACGAGCCATTCTGCTCTGACGGGTTTGAGATAAATATGACCGTGTCGTCATACGACGTAAATTACGTCAATTTTCTCAAATTTCTGTTCGAAAACAAGGTCAAAACCATAGAATATTTGAAAGGGTGCATGACCGCATAGCCGTCGTCGAAACATCGTATTCTTACGGGTTTTCTGCTTTTCGGCAAAAGACGGTTTGTTTTCGGGAGAAGGGTGTCGGCAAAAGAGGTTAGGTGAGCCGACACTCTTTTCATAAATTTATAGTATAATCTAATCGACAATAACAGAGAGGAAGAACCATGAGCGAAGAATTTAACAACCAAAACTCTGAAAGTATTGAAAACAATAACGAAAATACCGAAACTTCAAACAATGAAAACCCTGAAGTTTCACAAAATAACACCCGATTAAAAACCTTGCCTCTCGGCAAAATCATCGCAATCCTTGTAGCGGTTTTTGTCGTAGTATTTTTGGCAGTATATTGTGCCGTCGACAGATGCATGCACAAACTCGGCTTTACCCCGTTTGTCGTTACTATGGAACAAATGGAAAAACTTTTTGACGACAGCGACAGATTTCTCGAAAAATCTTCACCCGCTCCCGTAAAAATTGAAACAGACGACGACAAATACGTTGTCACCATTGATTTAAAAAGTTTTGACAACAACCCCGACAACATAAAAATCGACATCACGGAAAACGGAATTAAAATCAACGGTCAGTTCAAGCAAGACAAAGACGGAAACGTTAAAGAAAATTCTTTCTATCAAAATGTGATTTTTCCGAACCAAATCGACCCCGACAAAATGGAAAAGAAAATCAAAAAAGACAGAATTAAAATAGAATTACCGTTTAAAAAGTAAAACAAAGGCTCGGAATTACCGAGCCTTATTTTTTATTTCATATATTTTTGCAAAATCAGTTTCTTCAAAGCCTTTGAATGAATTGCCTGAGGTTCAATCTCAATAACCCTGTCCAAGTCCTCAACGGCGCCTTTATAATCCTTTAACTTCATCTTCACAACTGCCGAATAATACAAAGCATCAAGGAATTTTCCGTCCAAATTAATTGCCACTCTCAAATCCGAAAGCGCCTGTTTTAAACCTCTTTCATCAAGATTTTCAAACATCAAAACCACATGCGCTCTGTTATAATAAGCATCGACCATTTTGGGGTCATACTTGATTGCCTGAGTGTAATTTTCAAAAGCATCTTCAAGATTTCTGAGATTATGAAAAACTATCGCCTTTGAAAAATATGTCAAAGCCCAATCGGGTTTGAGTTCGAGAGATTTGTTGAAATCCTCCAACGCACCCGTCATATCGCCTTTGTTAGTTTTATCAATACCTGAATTTGTATAAAATTTTGCATCCAATTCTGCCATAATAACCTCTTTTTTCTCATCATAACACGATTTTCACATAAAACAAATCGACAAAACGGCGACAAATAAATACCAAATCGGCAACAAAAAAGGGGACTTAAAGCCCCCTGATTTTTGGAAAATTATTTATTACTAAATTTGTTTTTCTTTGATTGTCAAAGCCGAAATTGCCGCACAGAAGAGAACTACCGCACCGACGAGAAGTGCATATTCAAAGTGGTAATTTTTACCAAATTCCGTTGCAATCTGACTGTGATTAATAAAATATGAAACGAGCGTGCAAACGATAATTTGCGGAGCAGCAATAAAGAGGTTAAAAATACCCATTACAGAGCCTTCCGAACCTTTGCCGATATATCTCGTAAGCATTGCAAACGGCAATGCCAACGTGCTTGCCCAGCCGATACCTGCAAGTCCCATAAAGATTAAGATATGAGTTTGATTTGTTGAAAAAGCAATGCCCGCATAAGCCAAAGCCATTATCGTCAAAGAAACAATATGGACGGGTTTGTTACCGAACTTCGATGACAAATAACCGATTGGCAGCGAAACTGCGAAGCAAACCAAATTGTAAACCGCAAAGCAAAGAGCCGAAAAGTTTGTTGCAGAAAGTATTCTCGCATCAAATTCCGCCTTTGCGATTTCCGCCGTAACATCGGCATTTCCGAGCAATTGAGCAATGTAAGCGATTTTCGTTTGAATATCACCATTTGCAATTTCGGGAATAGCCATAACTTTGTGAACAATAAATTGCGTAAAATAAATATTTACCGCCATAATTGCAATCCAAGTGAAGAATTGAACCAAGCAGATTTTGGGAACTTCGGGCGAGCAAGTAAAAAACTCAACGAAGTTTTGTACAAAAGTCTTATCGTTTTGTTTAACTTCTTCAGGTGTCGGTGCGGGCTTTTTGACCTCTCTGATTGTCATACAAGTCCAAATTGTAGCACCGAAAAATGCAATTGCCGCCATAACAAATTGTGCCGTGTGGCTCATTTGATAGCCGCAGAATTTTTCCAAAAACGGCGCCGTACCTGCCGCGATAACCGAGCCGATACCGATTGCGAAACTCAAATAAGAATTTGCCAAAGAGTGCTGATCAACAGGCATATTATCGGGAATTAAAGCCCTGTACTGACCTTGTGCTGCGTTTACGCAAGCATCAATTACCCAAACCATCAAAGCCGCAATTAACAAACCTGTCCAAACAGGTAATTGGAAAGGCATAACAGATTGAGCCCAATTTGCGATATTTGCCGCATTCGGGAACAAAATTAAAGCCAAACTCGCAAACAAAGCACCGAAGAAAATATAAGGTCTTCTTTTTCCGTACTTCGTAGTCGTTTTGTCGCTCAAAGCACCGATAAACGGTTGAACGACCATGCCCGTAACGGGACCCGCGAGCCATATCAAACCCAACAACAGCGGTGTGCCGCCGAGTTTTTCAACAACAGGACCGCAAAGAATGATTTCCATTTGCCAAGCAAATTGCAATCCGAAAAATCCCAAACAAAAATTCAACAGTTGCGGATGAGTAAACCTCTCCAACACAACTTCATCCCGTTCTTCTCCCATTTTGTTATTCTCCTTTTAATCTTTTAATATGACGTATAAGACTTATTACTACTTGAGTTGCATCTCCGACAATACCAAAATCAGCGACTTTGAATATCGGAGCCTTAGGATTATTGTTAATTGCTATGATTTTGTCACAGGAGTTAATTCCTGCCATGTGTTGAGCCATGCCCGAAATACCGAATGCCAAATATATCTTTGCATTAACGGTTTTGCCTGTTTGACCGATTTGGATTGACGAATCGGCAAACTTGTTTTCGACAGCGGCTCTTGATGCGCCGACCGCACCGCCCAAAAGGCGAGCAAGTTCGTACAATTTATAAAAATTTTCCTGCGTTTTCATACCGCGACCGCCCGCAACGATGATTTTCGCATCTTGAAGGTTCGTCTCGCTCTTTTTATCAAACGGGAAAAACGCCAAAAGTTCAGTAAAATTAGGCTGCTCGTTTGTATCAACCCATTCAAATCTAACATCCGGAGAAACTCTCGGCAAATGTGCCGCGATTTTGAATACCCCCGGACGAACGGTTGCCATTTGAGGAAGAGTTTTGCAAACGATTGTCGCATAAAGTTTTCCGCCGAAAGTCGGTCTTGTTGCGAGCAATTTTCCGTCAGAAATTTCCAATCCCGTGCAATCTGCCGTCAAGCCCGTGTCCAAAGTCGTTGCAACCAACGGAGCCAAATCTCTGCCCAAAACAGTTGCACCGAAAAGAACTATTTGAGGATTTTCTTTGATGATAATTTCGGAAACCGCTTTTCTGTAACGTTCCGACGAATAATCCGCAAGGTTGTTGTCGTTTACTACAATAATTTTGTTAACACCGCAGGTCGTAAAGTTCTCGATAATATTATCGTAACTCATTCTTTTGCCGACAATAATGACTTGAACTTCGGCATTTTCAATACCTTCAGCCATTTGGACAGCCTTAGATGCCAGTTCGTACGAAACCGTCGCAGCAGTCTCGTTGCGTTGAATTTCACAAAAAACGGTTATCTTAAACTTGTCCATTGTCCTCCTTCAAATATTCGGAAATAGTACCTATTATCATATCCGCATAATCATCGGGAGTGCCGTTGTAAACTACATTTCCGGCTTGTCTGCCCTCGGGGCGGAAAGCCTTTTGAACGTATGTCGGAGAACCCTTTATTCCTGTTCTTTCAATATTTACTCTTATATCTGCCGCATTATATGTGGGAATTTCCGTATCCTGAGCCTTAATTCTGCCGATAATTTTCGGCAAACGAGGCTCATAATCGCACTTTAACATGCAAATTACCGTCGGGAAATTTGCTTTAATTCTTTCAATACCGTCTTCGGTTTCTTTTCTGACAATTACATAATCGGATGCAACACATTCAACTTCTTTAACGTTTGTGACAAGTCCTATGCCCAAATTTTGAGCCAAACTCGGACCTGTTTGAGCGGTATCACCGTCGATTGCGCATTGTCCGCAAATAATCAAATCGGTTCCACCGAGTTTTTCCGTCAAAGCACCTGCCAAAACTCTTGCAGTTGCAGCGGTATCGGAACCTGCGAAATATCTGTCCGACAAAAGGCATGCCGCATCCGCCCCCATAGCCACAACCTCGCGCAAAGCATTTTTTGCCTGTTCGGGACCCATTGTCAAAACCGTAATGTGGGCTGATTCATCTTCATCTTTAATTCGGAGAGCGGTTTCGGCAGCATACATATCAAAAGGATTGATGATACTTTCCGCACTCTCTCTGTTGAGGGTGTTATCATCATTCCATTTTATATCTGCTGTATCTGGGACTTGCTTTATGCAAACCGTTATTCTCATTGTTTCTCCGAATTTGATGTGTCTATTGTGACAGATTTTGTTTTTTTTGGCAAATAATTACATATCCAAACCAATATCCAACGGTTTTACGCCGGAATGAATTGCACTTGTAGATATTACATCAGGATTAATTGCCGCAATATCAGCAATGGTGTCTAATGTAACATTTCCGCTGACTTCAACGATTGCTTGCTTGTTAATAAGGGCAATTGCATCTTTCATAATCTCAATCGGCATATTGTCGAGCATGATAATATCAGCGCCGTATTTTAAGACTTCTTTGACCTGATCTATTGTATCACACTCAATTTCAATTTTGTGAGCATGGGAGTTACTTGCCTTAACAAGTTCGAGTGCTTTTCCGACTGAACCTGCGCATTCGATGTGGTTATCCTTAATCATAATACAATCGCTGAGGTTGTATCTGTGAGGAACACCGCCGCCTGTTCTTACCGCATATTTTTCAAAAACTCTGAAGCCCGGAGTCGTTTTTCTTGTATCCGTAAGTCTGACATTCGGGTTGTTCATAGCCTTAATATATTTTGCAGTTTCGGTTGCAATACCTGACATTTGGCGAACAAAGTTCAAAGCAACTCTTTCGCCTGTTAAAATACATCTTGCGGGAGCGGTAATTATCGCGATTACGTCTCCTGCTTTAAGAACGTCTCCGTCTTTTTTTGAAAAAGTGATTTTTGCTTTATCCGAAAGAAGTTCAAAAACTTTTTTTACAATGCTTGTTCCGCACAAAACCCCGTCAACTCTGGTTTTCATATATGCGGTAACAAATTTATCGCTCGGAACGAGGGCTTCCGTTGTAATATCGGAAAATCCGATGTCTTCCTTCAATGCATTTCTAATCGGTTCTTCAATCAATAAATCATTTAACATAAATTTCCTCATAGTTCTTGTTATATAATGTCGCTGTGTAGTGTCTTGCAGGCTCGTGCTTTCCTGTGTAATCTTCTCTGTAATGACCTCCTCTTGATTCTTTACGTTTAATCGCAAATTCAATTACGACTTGCGCAACCGTGAGAAGGTTACGGAGTTCATACGCTTCTTTTGACGGACATTTGTCCTTGTAGCCGAAAGCAGCCTTAATTTCCGCCACTTCTTTCAAAGCAGCCTTTAAATTCTTTTCATTTCTGATAATTCCGACGTTATTCCACATCAAGTCTTGCAACTTGTGTCTCAAGACTTTGAAATCAACGCAATTTGTCGGCAATTCTTTTTTATATTCCGAAAGTTTTTCAAAGATTTTTGAATCTTTTTCCTCTTGAAGATAATCAATATGCTCAAAATGTTCATCTTTAAGCATTTCGGTAATTCCGTAAGCCGAAACGACACATTCGAGCAAAGAGTTACTTGCGAGTCTGTTTGCACCGTGCAAGCCCGTACAAGAGGTTTCTCCGATTGCATAGAGATTTTTTATTGAGGAAATACCTGTTACGGTAGTTTTAACCCCGCCCATCATATAGTGTGCCGCAGGAGACACGGGGATTTTTTCCTTAATCGGGTCGACACCGTTTTTTCTGCAAACACCTGTAATCGTCGGAAATCTTTTTAAGAAAACATCTTCGGGAATTACCGTCGTATCGAGGTATACATTTTCCAAACCTTGTGTTTTCATTTCGTTGTAAATTGCTCTCGTAACGATATCTCTTGATGCGAGTTCTTGTCTTTCATCGTACTTTTGCATAAATCGTCTGCCTTCGGCATCAACGAGTTTTGCACCTTCCCCTCTGACGGCTTCCGAAATCAGGAACATATTTTCTTCTGTTTTTGCTTTAAATGCAGTCGGGTGGAATTGAACAAATTCCATATCCTGAACGACCGCACCCGCTCTGTATGCGGCAGCAAGTCCGTCACCGGTTGTAACAGACGGGTTTGTGGTGTGTTTATAAAGTTGACCGACTCCGCCCGTTGCAAGAATAACGGCATGAGAATAAAACGCATCATATTCGCCTGTAATGTTGTTATAAGTTACAACACCTTTGCATTCGCCGTTTGTGTCAACGAGAATATCGACAACCATTGTTTCTTCAAGCAAATGAATATTCGAGCGGGAAAGAACTTTTTCCGCAAGCGCCTGCTCAATGAAACGTCCCGTTGCGTCACCGCCCGAGTGCAAAATTCTGCGAACGCTGTGAGCCCCTTCCATAGTAAAGATTAGGTTATCGTCTTTGTCTCTGTCAAAATCGACCCCTTGTTCCAAAAGGTCTTTAATAACTTTTTCACTATTTTCGGAAATGTATTTTACAACCGCAGTATCGGAAAGTCCCGCGCCCGATTTGAGGGTATCTTTTACGTGCAAACTGACCGAATCAAGTTTGTTGTCGTGCATGACACCGACAATACCGCCTTGAGCGTATTTTGAGTTAGATTCTCTGATATTGGATTTTGTTACAAGAAGAATATTTTGCTTAGCAGCGTCGTTTTCAGAAAGACGCAAAGCCGTGTATAATCCCGCAATTCCGCTACCAACAACTATTTCCGTGTACTCAGACGACTTCATAATCGTAACCTCGTGTGTTTTTAAAACTCTGCAAGACTATAATACACTAAACATACGAATAGTGACAGGATTTTTTTATATTTTTCAGCGTGTTATAATTTTTTCAAAGTGCAAGGTGAAGTATGATGGAAAATTTATTTGGATTTTTACCCGATTTCGTATCGGATGCGTTAATTGACAGCATAAAACTTATTCCGTTTTTGCTGATAATATTCATTTTTATCGAACTTTTTGAAAATTATTTTTCAAAAAAAATCATATACATTTTGAAATATTCAAAGAAAATCGGACCGATTTTCGGCGCGTTGTTTGCAATCGTTCCGCAATGCGGTTTTTCAATTGTTGCAACTTTATTGTATTTGAGAAAATTCGTCTCGGTCGGAACGCTTATCGCGGTTTACATTGCAACATCGGATGAGGCAATTCCGATACTTCTTGCAAAACCCGATCAAGTTACAACTGTCGGAAAAATCATTGTCATAAAACTGATTCTTGCAATCGCTGCGGGATATTTGACCGATTTATTCTTTAAATCAGAGGTAAAACTTCCGCAAAATGAAGTTGAAGAAAAATGCGAAGAAGAAGAAATCGAGCATGAAAAGGGATGCTGCAACCACGAAATTGCGGACAAAAAACTTCAGCACGTACTACTTCACCCGTTAAAGCATACTTTGATAATTTTCTCATTCATTCTTGCGGTTTGTTTGGCGCTAAATTACGTTTTTGAAATATTTCCGCAAGAAACCATTGAAAAATGCATGTTGCAAGGCTCATTGCTTCAACCCGTAATCGTCGGCATTTTCGGCTTAATCCCGAATTGCGCGGTTTCCGTACTTATTACGTTAATGTATTTAAAAGGGGTAATAAGTTTCGGCTCGGTAATCGCAGGACTTTCGTCGGGCGCGGGCTTGGGCTTGCTTGTTTTGTTAAAACGCGGCAAAGACTTCAAAAACACGGCAAAAATTATCGCCTTGTTGCTGGCAATCAGCATTGTTTCGGGCGTGGTTATTCAATTATTTTAACAATAAAGGCGGACTTAACCGCCTTTTTTCAGAAGCAAAATCAATAATTACAAGAACAATCCGACATACTCATACCGAGCGGATTTCCCATATAGCCGCAACTGCACAGGATTTCCGAATCCGTAGAGTATTCGTCGTAATTTTGGGTTTCACAAGTCACACAATCGCAACTGTTGTAAAAATATTCATCGGGGATTGTGTGAATTTTATTGTCCTCATCCCTGCAACTGCAAGCATTTTCAATTTCCACACGCAAAGGATTTTTTGAACAATTAGTGTCCCCTTCGTGATTTTCGACAGATTTGTCGTGAGTTTTTTTCTTTTTCATATCTTCCTCCATTTTTGTTAAAGATACTGTTTTTTCAGGCAAAAAACATCAGAGGAAAGTGTAATATTTTGAATTTTTTTGAAAAATTTTTATGTCTGAAAATAATTGTGATAAAGTAAATAAAAAAAAGAGGAAATTATGAAAAAGTTATTAACAGCACTCATGTTATTTATATTTTCAGCGGGCGCGCAAGCCCAAGAACTGCAAGGAGCAAGCAAAATGGAAAAATTAATAAATCAAGACAGACTTGTAGAATCTTTTATCAGATATGCAAAAATTGACACAGGTTCAAACCCCGAAATCGCGGAAACGAAAATCCCGAGTACGGAAAAGCAATTCGATCTTGCGAATTTGCTCGCGGACGAACTTAGAAACTTAGGACTCCAAGATGTAAACGTCAACGAACATTGCGTTGTTACGGCAAAGTTACCCGCAAACATCAAAGATGCACCGATTGTAGCACTTTTCGCCCACGTGGATACGGCACACGACGTACCGACAGGGGTTGTAAAACCGCAAATTCATGACTATAAAGGCGGAGACATAAAACTTTCAAACGGAACTGTCATAAGCGCGGAAGATTTGAAGCCCGAAATCGGACATAAAATCATCACCTCGGACGGAACAACCTTGCTCGGCGCGGACGACAAATCAGGTGTTGCGGAAATTATGGAAGCAATAACGGTTCTTGTCGAAAACCCCGACATTAAGCGCCCCGAAATCAAAGTTGTCTTTACTCCCGACGAAGAAACGGGTATGGGACTTTCAATTTTTGACACGAAAAATTTTGAAGCAGACCTTGCATACACGGTGGACGGCGGCGCGCCTCACGAACTCGACACGGAAACCTTCAACGCATTTGAACCGACAATTACAATTACAGGCAAAGTCGTACATTGCGGATACGCTTACAAAAAAATGGTCAGCGCGGTTGAAGTCGCAAACGAGTTCATTTCAAAACTCCCGAAAAACCAAACTCCCGCAACGACAAAAGGCAGACAAGGTTATTTCTTCGTAAACGAAATTTCCGGCTCGGCACAACAAACAACAATCAAAATGCTTGTTCGTGATTTTGACCTTAAACAAGCAAAAAAACGTGTAGAATTTCTCGAAAAAACATTGAAGAAAATTGAGAAAAAGCATAAGGGTTGCGAAATCGCATTCAATCCGAGACCGATTTATCAAAACATGAAAGAATATTTGAACGAAATGCCCGAAGTCATTACCTATGCGGAAGAAGGCATAAGACGCAGCGGCTTAACCCCCGTAAGAAATTCCGTCAGAGGCGGAACTGACGGTTCTCACTTGACACTCGAAGGTCTTTTGACCCCGAATTTGGGCGCAGGCGGAATTAATTTTCACTCGCAAACAGAATTTGTTTCGGCAGAAACAATGACAAAATGCTGCGAAAACGTATTGAATATCGTGAATGTTTGGGCAGAAAAAGCACCCGAAATTATGCCCAAAATCAAAAGTCGCAGAAAATAAACACTTTAAAAAAAATATTTAGAGAATATAATACTTTGAAACAGTTGAAATATAAAGGAAGGACAAAACTTATATGAATAAATACCTTGAAAAAGTATTGGAAAAAGTAAAAGCAAAGAACCCGAACGAACCGGAATATTTGCAAGCGGTCGAAGAGGTTTTGACAAGCATTGAACCCGTTATCGACGCAAATCCCGATTTTGAAAAACTTGCAATTCTCGAAAGAATTGTAGAACCCGAAAGAATCATCACTTTTAGAGTTCCTTGGGTTGATGACAACGGTCAAGTTCAAGTAAACAGAGGTTTCAGAGTACAATACAGTTCACTCATCGGACCTTACAAAGGCGGTTTGAGATTTCACCCCAGCGTAAACCAAAGCATTATGAAGTTCTTGGGCTTTGAACAAATTTTCAAAAACGCACTCAGCGGCTTGCCTATCGGCGGCGGCAAAGGCGGTTCGGATTTCGACCCCAAAGGAAAATCAGATGCGGAAGTTATGCGTTTCTGCCAAAGTTTCATGACAGAACTTTATCGTCACATCGGACAAGACATCGACGTTCCCGCAGGTGACATCGGTGTTGGCGGACGTGAAATCGGCTTCTTATTCGGTCAATACAAAAGAATCAGAAACGGCTACGAAGGCGGTGTTTTAACAGGTAAGGCAGTCGGTTACGGCGGTTCTTTGGCGAGAACTCAAGCAACAGGCTACGGTTTGATTTACTACATGAGAGAAATGCTCAAAGCAAACGGAAATCAAACATTTGAAGGTAAAACCGTTACAATTTCAGGCTCAGGCAACGTTGCAATTTACGCTTGCGAAAAAGCGCAAGAATACGGCGCAAAAGTTGTTGCGTTAAGTGATTCAAACGGTTGCATTTACGACAAAAACGGTATCGACTTGGCTGCAATCAAACAAATCAAAGAAGTTGAACGCGGCAGAGTTAAAGACTACCTCAAATACCACGCAGATGCCGAATACATGGAAACAGTAGACAGAAACGATGCTCCGATTTGGACAATCAAAACGGATATCGCGCTTCCTTGTGCAACTCAAAACGAATTGACATTAACATCAGCAACAAAACTCGTAAACAACGGTGTTCTCGCAGTCGGTGAAGGCGCTAACATGCCGACGACAACGGAAGCGGTTGAATTCTTCCAAAAGAACGACGTATTGTTCGCTCCCGCAAAAGCAGCAAACGCAGGCGGTGTTTCAACATCAGCAATTGAAATGTCTCAAAACTCAATGAGATACTACTACACATTTGAAGAAGTTGACCAACGCCTCGATGCAATTATGACAAACATTTTCAAAGCTTGCGACGAAGCATCAAAACAATACGGCATGGAAGGCAACTACGTTGCGGGTGCAAACATTGCAGCATTCCAAACAATTTCAAAAGCAATGAAAGCACAAGGTATTGTTTAATCAATAAAAACAAAACAAAAAGCCTGCTTTAACAAAGCGGGCTTTTATTTTGCCGTTTTAAAGTTTTAAGCAAAAAAAAGAACCCCGTTTGAGGTTCTTTATTTAATTTCTGTCTTTGTCTTCCAACTAAACTAAGGTGCCAAGATTGTGATGACGTTTCTTCCTTCGAGTGACGGTTTCTTTTCAACTGTCAATTTAACGTCCTTCAAATCTTCAAGAAATCTGTTTGCCAAGTCGTAAGCAAGTTGATTGTGTTGCATTTCACGACCTCTGAGCATTACAACGATTTTAACCTTGTTTCCTTCGCCCAAGAATTTTTTGATACTCTTAATTCTTACGTTATAGTCGTGAACGTCAATTTTATATCTGATTTTAATTTCTTTGAGTTCGACAACTTTTTGTTTCTTTTTAGCTTCTTTTGCTCTCTTATTGATTTCGTACTTGTATTTTCCGTAGTCCAAAATCTTTGCAACCGGCGGTTCTTGATTAGGTGAAACAATGACCAAATCCAAATCCTTATCTTGTGCCATTGCAAGCGCCTTTGAAGTCGCTATAACGCCGTGGTTATTGCCTTCATCATCTATTAATCTGACTTCTCTCGAACAAATTTTTTCATTAATTAAAGCATTATTGTTGCTTTGGTTAAAATCTCTACTGATAATTTTTCTCCTTGTTTTACTGTTACTCGCTTATTTTAACAGGAATTTGCCGCCATAGCAACAGGGTTTTTCAAAAAAAAAATCACAACTTTCCCCACATGGGTTGATTTTCTTTTTTGTTTTATCTAACATAATAATCGAAGCCAAAGACATTTGGGGGAACTCGCAGGTCGGGGGCAACGGCGGAAAGGTCGAAGTCACGGCAGAGTCCAAAGGCAAGTCGGGCAACGGTCAAGAAGTCGGCAGCGTCTGATAAGTTGAAAAACAAGTCAGAAGCAACGGCGGAAAGGTCGAAGTCACGACAGGGTCCAAAGACAGTCGGGGCAACGGTCAAGAAGTCGGCAGCGTCTGATAAGTTGAAAAACAAGCCAGAAGCAACGGCAGAAAGGTCGAAGTCACGGCAGAGTCCAAAGGCAAGTCGGGACGGTGGCAAAAAACCGATACCAACCGAAAAGCGAAATTCCTTAAACCAACACCCAAATCAGGTAACATCAAAATTTTATAAAAATCCTTTTTTTGCTGAGGATTTAAAGATTTTAGATTTTACGATTGGTTTCACTCGTAAAATTTTTTTTGCGAGAGAAAATTCAGGTCGATAAAATAAAAAGGAGCAAAAATGGCAACAAAAGCTTTTAAACAAGGAAAAGCCGATTCTATCAAAGAAAAGATGGAAAAAGCACAAGTAGCCATTGTTACCGAATACAAAGGCATGACAGTTGAAGAAATCCAAACTCTTCGCCGTGCATTGCAAAAAGTCGGTGGCGACTACATGGTTACGAAAAACACTTTGGCAAAGTTGGCTATTAAAGGAACTCAATACGAAGTGCTCGCTGAAACTTTCAAAGGACCTATCGCAGTAGCGTTTGGTTTTGAAGATCCTGCAGCACCCGCAAAAGTTCTTGCTAAGTTTATCAAAGAAAAGAAAAAAGGTGTTATTGTTGCAGCAGGTTTAGACGGTCAATTATTGGATGCCGAACAAACAAAAGCACTTGCAGACATTCCTTCAAGAGAAGAACTTTATGCAAAAATGCTTGGCTGCGTAAATTCACCTGCAACAGGTATCGCTGGCGCTGTAAACGCTGTAATGAGCAGTTTGGTCAGAGCAATCGATGCGGTTGCAAAACAAAAAGCAGCGTAATAGCCGCTTAAAAGACATTACTCAAAAATTATTATTAAAAGGAGAAATAAAATGAGCAACGTAACAGATATCTTAGAAAAAATCGAATCACTCACATTAATCGAAGCAGCTGAATTGGTAAAAGCAATGGAAGAAAAATTCGGCGTTTCAGCAGCAGCACCGGTTGCAGTTGCAGCAGCAGCTCCCGCAGCAGGCGCAGCAGCAGAAGATGCTCCGACTGAAGTAAACGTAGTTTTGGCTTCAGCTGGCGCTAACAAAATTGCAGTTCTTAAAGAAGTTAGAGCAATCACAGGCCTCGGCTTGAAAGAAGCAAAAGACCTCGTTGATGCTGCTCCGAAAGCAATCAAAGAAGGCGTTAAGAAAGAAGAAGCTGAAGAAATTAAAAAGAAACTCGAAGCTGCAGGCGCAACTATCGAACTCAAATAGTTTCTATGTTATTTCAAAAGACCGAGCCGAAAGGTTCGGTCTTTTTTATTTTTTGTTTTTTAATAAATCCTAAAAGCAGAAATTACGCAGCCAATTTAGCGATTTTGCTGCTGATTTCGGGCAAAAATTCTTTATTATCGGAATCCAAAGCCGTCATAAACGCTTTATTAAGCAACGCTCTTGCCTTTGTTTGGTTTCCGACGTTGAGCATAATATCTGCAGCAGCCATATAATTATTGATAACGTTTTTATCGTCTTGAGCGTTAGTATAAGCCTTGGTTGAAAGTTTCAAATACTGCATTGCTTTGGATTTGTCATCCAAATAGTCGCTCACGTTGAACGCTCTTTTGTACGCATAGCCTTTAACTTTGTCATCTTTTGTTTCTTCGGCGATTGAGTTAGCGAGGTTGGTGAACATGTAAGCATTTTTGCTGTCAAAAACTTCACTTTGAACTTCCGCCAAATTATCCAACGCTTTTACCTGCAAGGGAAGATTTTCGCTTTCGCCTGCAAAACCGATGGCGGAGAGCCAATGCTGCTTTGCGGGTTCCAAAAGACCTGCTTCGTCGTAAATCTTACCTGTTTTCATATAAGATTTTGCGATTAAATTTTCGTCCGAAGCCAAATCCGCAGCGACTTTATAGCCTTTCAACGCTTGAGGGAACATTCCTCTTTTGTTGTACAAATCGGCGGTTTCGTAGTAAACCATTGACTGCATTTTTGTATCTTGAGTTTCGATTGCATAATTCAAGGCTTTTTTCAAAGAAATCAAAGCAACCTTCGGTTCTTCGTTTGCAGCGGCTTTTTTCGCTCTGATAAAAAGTTCTTTCATCTTTTCGTCAGAGGGAACGTAATTTCTTGTCTCAGGCTTAGTTACAACTTTTTGTGCTTCTTCTGACTGAACGATTTGTTGAGCCTGTTGAGCAGCCTGTTGTGCTTGTTGGGCTTGTTTTTCATCATTGCCGCCCAAATTCAACTTCAAATTTTCGTTTATCGCATTAGGGTCTGCTTTGTAGTCAATTTTTTGTAAAAATAAAGCATCTACCCAATTTTCAACAACGTTTGACTGCGTTTTTAAAGTTTTTGTAATGTACGCATCTAAAACTTGCGAAGCATTTTTTAAATTCGAGTTAATGATTTTAGGGTTTGGAGAATCTTTTTCAGCCTGAGTTTGGATTAAAGCAAGATAGGCGTTAACTTCGTCGGTAACGTCTTTCGGTGCGCCGACAGCGCTTGCAGTTCCTCTGAAATCCGTAATGATTTGAGAAACATTTATTGTTTGAACATTTTCTTTATTTTGCTTTTGGGCTTGAAGATTTCTGTAACCTGCGAGTTGGTAATTATTTGCACGAACGGTACCGCCGCCGTTTTGAGAGTTTCTTTCTCTCATTTCCTCACGGCTTGCCGAGGAACCTTGTTCCCCTTCACCTTTGCGTTGTACCATTTTTGGTTTAACTTGCGTATATGGTCTGATATATGCAGGATAAACTCCGTTGTACATTTAATCCCCCAATTCTTACTCTCTGATTATCCGATTTACGAACTTTCCTTTCAAGCGGATTTCTTTAATTTCATTTATATAATGTATTAATGATGTTAAATTTTAAGTCATGCATACCCCGAAACATGCACCCCATGCATGTTTCACATGTTTACAAAACTTAATAATACACAAATAAAAAGTCAATTTTTTCGAACTGAAATACTTTATAGAAGCATAGAGAGTTATATATTGAGGAGAGAATAAATGTCGTTTATTCAAAACGGAAGTTTTGAGGCATTAGCCCAAGCATCCGCAGAGAAAAAACAGAATAAATCATCAGAGTCTAATCCGTTTGGATTGAAAGATTTTTCCAAACTGTTAGATGCCAAGTTCGGCAACTCTGCATTCTCCGATAATATATTACAGGCTCCAAAGGGAAATATAGCCCAAACCAATCCGTTTGACAGGAATGCGGTCAAGAAACTAACCCCGACCAAGACCAATCAACCGCCAAAGAAAAAGGATGAACAAACCACAATAAGTATATACGGAGGTGCCACAGTCAATAAAGCCTCAGGAGTCGGACAAAAATCCACCGATCCCAAACCGGACGGAAATAGTACCTTATCCGCAACATCAATTTTCGACGGTTTGCAAATAAATAAAGGCACAGGATTTGCCAAAGGCGGCGCCGGAAGACATAAGTTAGACTTTTGTTATTAGAAAACAGGACTTTGAAGAAATCGAAGCCCTGTTTTTTTTTGCAAAAATTTGACTTTAAAAAAAAAGTTCTTAAATACGAAATATGTTACTTACGGAATTTATAAAATCTTTAAGAGGCTGCCGCCACGAGAAAGTCAGAATTGAGTCGAACGGAGCATACTGTCCTGATTGCGGTCAATATGTCGTGATTAAATGGTATTTGGTTCGCTGCTCATGCTGCGGGGTCAAAAGAGTTGCATATCTCGACCTCAACGACAATGTAAAACCTGTCGACAAGTTCTGTCCGAATTGTGGCGGAGTTCACACTTACGTCGAAGAAATCCAAAAGATTAACTTCGTCGATATAAACTTTGCAGTCCACAAAAAAGAAGTGGTCGAACAGCACGTCTGCGCTGCACAAACACAGTTTTGGACAGAGCCGAACGACACTAACGAACAATCTTTAATCGGACTTAAATCAGCATAATTCATTCTTCATTAATCTTCCGTTAACAATTCCCAAAACGCCCGTCATTTCGGGCGTTTACTCGTATGAAAAACAGGACTTTCAAAAGAAAGTTAAAATTTGGTTAAAAAAACAGGTAAAAGTAAAAAACAGGTTTATAACAATAATGTAAGAAGTAAGAGATGAGCGAAAGCTCAAAAGGAGACATTATGAGATTTAGCATTATTGACAGAGAACCGTTCTTTGATACTGTTCGTGAAAATTTGGAAAAACTCGTAAAGGATTCATCTTGGAATGATAACGGAATGTATCAACCGCTTACGGAAATAAGAGAAAACAACAACGAATATAACGTAAAACTTCAATTGCCGGGAATGAATAAAGAAGATATCGAAGTCGAACTCAACGACAATACTTTGACGGTAAGAGCAGAAAAGAAATTCACGGAAGCAAAAGAAGATGAAAAAATCCACATGTCGGAATTTTCATACGGTCAATTCGTTAAATCAATAGAATTTGCAAAAGATATTGATGCCGAAAAATCAGAAAGCGAATATAAAAACGGTATCTTGAACATCACTCTTCACAAAAAAGAAATGAGAGAAAAAGAAGATACTAAAAAATTAACAATTAAGTAATCTGACCTTTCGGACTAATGAGAAAGCACCCTTTGACGGGTGCTTTTTTTTGACTTTGCAAAATAAGAGTCCGACGATTTCTCGTCGGACTCTTCATCATCGGATTTCTCCGATTGAAAACTAAGCGTTTGCTTTTGCAGTTTCTACAATAACCGAAAATGCTTCGGGTTGGTTAACTGCCATATCTGCTAACATTTTTCTGTTAACCGCAACGTTTGATTTTTTCAATGCGTTCATGAATTTTGAATAACTCATTCCGTATTGTCTTGTTGCTGCATTGATTCTGACAATCCAGAGTCTTCTCATGTTTCTCTTGAGATTACGTCTGTCTCTGTATTTGTATTTCAATGCTTTCATTACGGCTGTGTTAGCAACCTTGAAAATTCTGCTTCTTGCACCTTGGAAGCCCTTTGCAAGCTTCAAGATTTTCTTATGTCTTTTTCTTAATACGTTTCCGCGTTTAACTCTCATGATACTGTTCCTTTCTTCTCAATTAACGTGAATACTTCTTGTATGGAAGTTCTTTGGAAATCAATTTGTAATGAGATCCGGAAATTTCACACATTTTGAAGATTTTTCTTTTTCTTGAACCGTCTTTGTGTTGAAGAAGGTGACCAATACCTGCTTTTCTTCTGAGAATTTTACCTGAAGCAGTAACTTTGTAACGTTTTGCACCTGAACGGTGAGTTTTGAGTTTAGGCATAGTTTTCTCCTTTTCCTTTGTTTGTACCGTTTCGGAAATTGACTGAGAATGGTTGTCTCCCGATTGAACTTATCCGCTAAATGCCGACCGTCCAATCTGCGCCAATCCCACTTGTTAAACCTGCCAACTCTATTTCAAGCCGACTGCTTAACTTGTGCCAAGCCCACTCGTTAGAACTGCCAACTCTATTTCAAGTCGACCGCTTAACTTGTGCCAAGCCCACTTGTTAAACCTGTCAACTCTATTTCAAGCCGACTGCCTAACTTGTGCCAAGCCCACTCATTAAACCTGCCAACTCTATTTTGAGCCGACCGCCTAACTTGTGCCAATCCCTGACGGTGATTGTAGAAATCGAAACGACATGCCACCGTAGCGACTTCTTGACATATTTAATTGTAAACTAAACAACTAATGTGTCAAATGAAATTATGGAGAATTAATTTTGTATAAAGACAAGAAACTTAGTTCCTCCAATTCTTTCTCTGTAAATTTATAACCCAATTTTTTGTTTGCCAAATTTATCATATTTTTTTGACAGGTTATTTCGGTGTCATTGTCAGCACAAACGTGATAAACCTTATAATTTTTTGAAGGTGAAATATTGTAAACTTTTTTCAAATAGAGGACAGCATCATCATTAAGGCAATTAAAACGGCTATAAGTATAGAACATTCCGTCATCGAACTTTTTATTGTTAAGAACAAAAACTTTTTCCAGAATATAAGCATTAATTTTTAAGGTTTTAGCCCCTATGACAATATATTTTAGAAATACAAAATTTTGTCCGAAAAGGAACACAGAAACAAGTAAAAAAGTAAAGAACAGATATATTTTTTTATATAAATCTTTTATTGATGAAATCAAATAACCGACACAGGAATAAACTATTGTGATTAAGGATAATTTCAAGCAAAACCTCAAACCCTCATGCATAGGTAACACCGAAACATTATCATATTTGTCACTTCCGACAATCAAGCAGAAAAAGAACAGTAGTGAAGCAAACAATAAAGTTGAATTAAATATAAAAAATCTCTTGTTTTTGTCTTTATCCTGTACAGAGAAAGCAATTATTACAACTAATGCAAAAATAAGAAGATAATAAATAATATTGTCGTAAAAAATACTTTCTTTTAATGCCCCCATAAAGTTTGAAAGATAAACGTGAAAATCGGCTGTTGTTATGAATTTATTCCCAATGTGGTCGGATAACCAGATTTTGTATGCATAAGAAAAATTATTCAAAACCAAAAATATCGACATTACGACATAAGCGGCAACTGCCTTAAAAAAAGATATTATTTTAACAGTTCGTTTAAAACAAATATGGTGAAGAAAATATATTGCAGGCAACATTAGCAATAACAAGAACTTGTAAAATTCATGCGAAACCGAGATACATAAAAATAAAACAACTAATATTGTTATATCTTTAGGGGTCGGCTTTTCAAAAAAGACGTAAAATTTTTCTGCCATATTTATAATGGCAATACCAAAAGCAGGTAAAAACATATATGCCAAAAACCAACAGTCATTTGAAAAAATCCATGTTAAGTTACTCTGCTGCAACGAACACAAAGTAATAAAACAAGTTAAAAGCAATCCGACAGGAAATAATATCTTGTTTTTTTCATATTTAAAAAGCCCACAAGTTAACACAGACAAAAAACCTATATAAACAAGGAAAAGAAATGTTTTTGAACTGATTACGATTGCATCCTGAGGATGGAGATTCAAAACCTTTGGCAATACTCTTTCCAAGAACATATATACAAAAGAAAAAATATACCAAGAGTGGTCGCTGGAAGAAAACAATCTTAAAAATTCGTTGGAAGTATTACGTCCGTAGTCAACATAGGGCATAATCATACTCTCGGCATTCACACAAATATATTGAGTCAAATACCCATACAATTGGCAAATCAGAACACAAGCAAAAATCAGGAATGCTACAAACAGTATTTTTTTACACAAAATAACATTTTTCATATATTTATTATACAAAAAAAGAACATCTTTCGATGTCCTTTTTAAAAATTACTATTGAAAATATATCTATGCTTAAACTATGCCTGATGTTTTGCGTAGCAATCTTTACAATAAACTTCCTTACCGTTGATAGGTTTGAAAGGAACTTGAGTTTGGCAACCGCAATCAGAACAAATTACATCATACATTTTTCTTTTTGCTCTTTGGTTGTTACGTCTGTTTTTTCTGCATTCGGGACATCTTTTAGGTTTATTTACGAGTCCTTTTTCAGCATAAAATTCTTGCTCACCTGCCGTGAACACAAACTCGCATCCGCAATCTTCGCAGATGAGTTTTTCGTCTTGGTACATTCGATTTTCTCCCTTGGGTGTAATAAGCCGCACAGAACTACCCTTATTCGGTGCATATTATATTTTAACCCTTATTTTGAATTTTGGCAACCTCAAAACTTTTCGGGGTTAAATCTTATTTACAAGTAAAATATTGTGTGTGATAATAAAAACAGAAGTGCGAACAGGAGTTAACATGGCAATCATAACAGACAGATTTAGTGTGAATACAAAAGGTTTCACGGATATTGTTGATATTACATCACAAGTTGTTGAACTTACAAAAAAGCATGGCATCAGAAACGCAAATGCCCACATTTACGTAATCGGTTCAACGGCTTCTATAACCACATTGGAATTTGAACCGGGGCTTATCCGCGATTTGCCGGAAGCACTTGAAAAATTTGCACCGGTAAATAAAGAATACTATCACGACCAAACTTGGCAAGACGGAAACGGCTATGCGCACTTGCGCTCATCATTAATCGGAACTTCCGAAAACATCCCGATTGTAGACGGCACACCGTTTTTAGGCACTTGGCAACAAATAGTTCTCGTGGACTTTGACAACAAACCCAGAACAAGAACTATTCTTGTACAATTCTTGTACTAATACAAAAACAGATTTTGAATTAAAAGCGGGGGTTTTATCTCCGCTTTTTTTGTTGAGAAATTACAGATATCGCAAGGAATCAAAATCTTCTTTTTGAATTTCCTCATCCGTAAAATTATAACCCGTGACTTCACAGGCTTTTTCGATGAGTAATTTTCTGCACAATTTCAAGGTTTCGCCGCCGCAAACGTTAACGACTTCATAGTCATAAGGACTTCTCGAAGCGCCGTAAACTTGCGTGAGGTAGGTAATCGACGCATTGTGGAAAAACACGTAGTATGTTTTGTTTTCCTTACCGTTTAATAGGAAGGTCTTTTCGATTACATAATTATCCTGCCTGATTTCTCTTGCTTCTTCTATTTCGTGGTTAAAATTAAACGTCCATGAGTGAACGGATAAAAACAAAACTAAACAGGATAAAACGACTACGGGAACTTTCGGGGAAACAACGTCGTAAAGTTTTTTGCCGTATGCAATGAGATATCCGAAACCCGAAATTAACAAAGATAACAATACTAACCTGTACATAAATGCCGTACCGTTGTGTTGTACATATAAATCAATGTCCGAAACGGCTTTCCCGAAAATTACCGCAAACATAAAAAACACAACCGAAAATAATACAGAATATGTAAAAGTCAAAAATTTTATATTTTTCTCTTTGTCTTTAACAAAAATCACGACCAGAACACTCGTCAAAAACAGAGAGAACAACAAAACCGCATTATCAACAAACGCGTAATTCAAAAAGGCTTGCGAGTATTCTTTAAAAGAAACAAACCATTCCGCGAATGCACGTCTGTTTCCCTGCTGAACCAGCCACGTTTGATAAGAATGGGTGAAGATTGTAATCAAATAACAAATGGCTATCCCGAGATATGCAAAGAGAGATTTTTTGATATTCAAAGGTGATTTGAGGATGAATTTTTCGACAATGAAAATAATCGGCAAACTCAAAAGGACTATTTCCCGAAACATTTCATGCGAAATTGCGACTATAAAAAATAAACAAACCAAAACGACTTTGTTGCGCACGGATAAAGGCTTTTTCGTAATATAAAAATATTCCGAATAATTCAACAAAAGCAGCCCGAAAATCGGAAGAAAGACATAAGCATACATAAGCCAATCGCTTCTGAACATCCAAATAAACTGCGATTGTTGTAAAAGAGCCACAACCGTTACAAAAACAAAAGCCAAAACGGGCGCGTAAAAATACCTCGTTTTTAAATATTTAAAGAAATTGTTTGCAAGAGCAAACAATAAGCATAAAAACAAAGAAAACATAAACCAACAAGTGACGGTATTTATACAGACTTGCGGATGAATATCCAAAATCCTTGGCAAATATCTCGCCGTTAAAACCCAAAACATTGAAAGGACGTATAACGAGCGATTATTCGCTGTAAAAACCTGCCAAAAACTGTTCGGTTGAATGTGTTCTTCCTGCGAAATATAAGGCATATAAAGGCTTTCGCCGTTTACGGACATAGTTGTTGTAAGAGGCAAAAACACATACGTAATAACCCCGACAACCGCAAGCGTCGGCAAAATCCACAGTAATTCAAGTAAAAATCTTTTTATTTTTTCCATATTTTTTAATTATACCAAATTTCAACGAAGTTTTTGCAACGAAGCAAAGTCCAGCTTCTTCAATTCTTCGTCCGTAAATGTGTAGCCCAAATCCTGCTTAACTCTTTCTCGAAATTTTTCTTTGCACACATCCAAATCATCTTCGGGCGAGCAAACTTCTATCAATTCGGCATCAGGGTGTTTGTGTTTGTTGTAATAAGTGCTGTACAGATAATATTCCGCACATTCCAGCGAATTTTTATCAAACACGTACAAAACATTTTTGTTTTTATTAAGAACAAATGCTTTTTCAAAAATATACATAATTTCTTTGCGAATATTTGCGTATTCCTCTGTTGCGGAAAAATCAAAAGTCTTTTTTTCGGCAAGAGTTAAAATACTCAAAAATATTAACGAAATCGCGATAATTTTCTTGTTTTTGCGGCTTAAATCCGAAAAGGCAAAGAAATATCCCGAAACAGAGGTTATTAACATAAGAAAAGTCGTTAAGAAAAAGAATTGCAGTCCCGAATGGTACAACGGTGTTTCATAATCGAAACTGTCCTTGCCCAAAATAAGCGTCATCATAAATATAAATGCAGCCATCGCAAAAGAAACGACAAAATTATATAACCTCTTGTTTTGCTTCATATCATTGACCGATAACAAAACCAATACGGACAAAATTATCAAGAATAAATATACGGGAAATTTTTCAACCACAATATTTTGAAAATACAAAGCGATATAAGA
>CEAB01000680.1_pt1 | contig 25049 bp, 25 predicted proteins | sample 557651 | NCBI WGS metagenome assembly CEAB01 (sample SAMEA3182046, study PRJEB8094) | gut metagenome | biome: human; feature: gut; material: Stool; isolation source: human stools | place: Canada | collected 2011-11-15
ATTAAGCCTTTTTAAGCGTCGATTTTACGCAATTTTACGACAGATTTACGACAACTTTACGACAACTCGCCGTAGAGAGCCGCGCGAGCCGCCCTCCATTTCTCAGTAAGGTCGGGTACAGGCTTGCCCTCCATCTCAAGAATGCTACGAAGATTTTTTGCGTGCTGCATTTCCTCTCCTGCAATATCGATCCTCGCCTCGCCGATGCGCTCGCGCTGAGCGGCGGCGGCGCGGTCTGCGACCTGCGTCACGGCGTACAGTTTCCCCGAAGGGGTCATTTTGTTAAGCAGACGCCGCGCCTGTAATGCTTGAGCAGAGTTTGTGCCGTCCTCGGCGAGTGCGACCGTGAGCTTAACGGCGAGCTCATAATCCTTTGCGGCGATGGCATTGTCCAACAGCACGAGCCCCGTAACGGTTGACTGCTTGGACACTTTGCCGTTGAAACTGTCCAATAAATACTTTGCGGTTGCCTCGGCATAGCCTTGCTTTTTAATGTCTGTCTTTGCCTTGCGCAACGCCCTCTTGTCCGAAAACTGAGAGTAGGAAGCAGCACCCTCAAAGGTTTCCTCAAGCATACGCTGTGCAAAAGCGTTGTCGGTAAAGCCGCTGTTGATTACTGCCTCAACGCCCGCGCGGGTAAGGCGTCCGTCCTTGTCATATTTCGGCACATCCTGTGGCGCTCGGTGCTGCTGTCTCGCAAGGTTTGCCGCTGCCTCCGCGCTGACATCGTGAATGACTCTGTCGCCTATGCCCTGCGCCTCTGCCACCCACGCATCAACAGGGGTTTCCTTGCCCGTAAATCCGAGCTCTGCCGCGCCTGTGCCCTTGGGTAGATCGGATTGCTCTGCTTCAAGCGCCGTAGTCAAAGTTTGTTCGTTGCGGGGGTTGACATCAGCAGGCTCCTGTGATACAGTGTTACCAACAGCAACCCTCGCTGCGTGTCCGGGCGTGACGCTTGGGGCATTATTGCCATAGGCGGACGAGGGGGCTGTTTTTTTTGCGCCATTTTTCGACATATAGGCAGAAACTATGTAGGTCGTTTTCTTTGCGGTATCCGGCACGGCTTCAATTACATAGTATGTGCCGTTCACGGCTTTTTCAAATACTACGGTGCGAGCCCTTCCGTGCTTCCCGTTTGGCTTAACAGTCACATACGCCTTTGTCGTCCCGCCGTCCTTTGACGAGTCGTAATTGTCAATGACCCACTGTATGCGTCCAATATCATTTATATCGCGCATAGTTTGATCTGCGAGCCCGTTCTCCCCGTGGTCTTTGAGGATATGAGCCACCTGACGAGCTTCAATGACGGTTTTATTGCCGGAAACATCCACGCCCGTGATACGCTTAATGTCCTTCGCCGCTCGGTCTGATACTGGTTTCAGTTCATATCGGGCGTTTTGTTTTGTTATCCGTTTTGATGCTACGTCACTAACGAATTTCGTAAGCCCCTCGTCAACGGCTGACTGATATTCATCTATCACCCTTTGCTCAACTGCGGTGTGTTCGCTCGGGTCAGTGTTGACGACAGTGCTCTCGTCCCGCCCCTCTGTATCGCCGTGTGCGCCGCTCTCGGCGGTCGTCATGTCCGCGATTACCTGTGAAGCGCTGCGCCGTCTTGCGCCGCCCTGTGCGGTCTGCTGAGGTGCAACTTCCTCGGCGGTCGATGTTGCCGCCGTAGCCTCCGCAGCCTCCGCACCGCCGCTCTTGTTGGCTTTAGCGTTCGTCCTCGTTTCGTTAACGGCGCGGACGACCTGACCTCCGTTACCGACAAGACCGAGCCCTGCGCCGATGATGCCGTCGCGCAGCATCTCGCTCCAATATTCGGGCGAGCCGTATTCTTTATAGCCCTCGCGGTCAAAGGTAGCCGTTTTGATTATGGGGTTTACTATGTCGGAGACGATTTCCTCACCGCCCTCGGACAACGCCGAGAACAGCGTATTAAGACCCGCCCTGCCGAGCGGAGTCTTTGCCGCGCCGTTTACAAAGTCTCTGACTATATCATCAACAGCGCCCTTGCCATATGCGCCCTTGAGCGGCAGTGCTATCGAGCCTATCTCTTCCGTCAGCACTTCGACCGCCGCGCTGCTGAGGGCATAGTTAAACTGCTGCTGTCTGCTTGCGCCGCTCTCGCGAGCCTCTTTCAGACCGCCGCCGAACGCGCAAAGCGCCAAAGCGGCTGCGCCGCCTGCACTTCATAGAAAAGTCTCGACAACACTTCGCGTGCTGCCGAGATTTTTTTGCTATTTAAATATACCATGCGCGGCTGTTATACGGGCAGAAGCGATAGGCTAAGCCGGGGGCGAGCTTATCTCCGTTACGGCACAGCAGCTCATCGGCGCGGACGAACTCGAAGCCGCGCTCCGTGAGAGTGTCAATAGCGCGCAGCACGGCGGGGACGGTAGCCTCCTTGGTGTCGTGCAGCAGGATAATGTCACCGTCGCGCGCGTTTTCGAGAAACCAATTATAGATGTATTCCTCGTCCGTGTTCACCCAATCGCGCGGGGAAGCAGACCACAAAACAGCAATGCTGCTTATTTCATTTAGCATCGCGCCCGTATAGTATCCGTAGGGCGGGCGCAGGAACTGCGGATACTCGCCCGTTATGCTCTCGATAAGCGAATTCGTGCGGTCTATTTCATTGTGAATCTCGGTCATGGAGTGCTCAAAAAAGCTTATGTGCGACCAAGTGTGGCAGCCTATGAGGTGGCCGTCGTCATGCATCTGCCTGACTATCTCGGGGCGCTTTTCGACCTTGCTGCCCATGAGGAAGAAGCTCGCTTTAACGCCGCGCTCGCGCAGGCCGTCAAGAAGCTGCTGAGTGTGCTTTCCGGGGCCGTCGTCAAAGGTGAGCGCAATTTGCTTTTTCGAATCGGACACACTGTCTGCGCAATAGCTCTTGGCAAACGGAGTCAGCAGGAAGCTCACGAGGGCAAATACGATGATGATCGCAATTATTCCGGCGCTTGCTCCGGCAAGGCGTTTTTTCATATTCTCGCTGCTCCGCTTCTTATCGCGGCAGCCTTGACCGCCGCCGCTACGGTATCTCCGACGCTGGGGTCAAACGCCTGCGGCAGGATGTTATCGCGGCTGAGCCTGTCGTCGCCGACCATGCCCGCAAGCGCGTGCGCGGCGGCGAGCTTCATCTCGTCGTTTATCTCCGACGCTCTCGCATCGAGTGCGCCGCGGAAAATCCCGGGGAATGCGAGGACGTTGTTTATCTGGTTGGGATAATCGCTGCGCCCGGTGCTGACGACTGCCGCGCCCGCAGCCTTCGCCTCGTCCGGAAATATCTCGGGCGTGGGGTTTGCGCAGGCGAAAACGATGGCGTTTTCAGCCATGCCCGCAACCATTTCCTTCGTCAAAACGCCGGGGGCGGACACGCCTATGAAAACGTCCGCACCCTTGATGACGTCCGCAAGTGTTCCCTTTTCGCAGCTTTTGTTCGTTATCTCCGCTATCTCGCGCTTGGCGGGATTGAGATCCTCCCTGCCCTTATATATTGCGCCGTGACGGTCGGTCATGATGACACTGCCCGCTCCGCAGGACGAGAGCAGCTTTATTATTGCGATGCCCGCGGCGCCAGCTCCGGAGGTCACGATCTTAACGTCCTCAAGCCTTTTACCGACTACCTTGAGCGCGTTCATGAGCCCTGCAAGCATTATTACCGCAGTGCCGTGCTGGTCATCGTGGAAAACGGGAATATCGCAACGCTCCTTCAGTCTGCGCTCTATTTCAAAGCAGCGCGGTGCGGAAATATCCTCCAGATTTATGCCGCCGAAGGAGCCGGCGAGCAGTGCGACGGTGTTTACTATCTCGTCAACGTCCTTGCTGCGAATGCACAGCGGAACGGCGTCAACGCCGCCGAATTCCTTAAACAGCAGGCACTTCCCCTCCATGACGGGCATACCTGCCTCGGGACCGATGTCGCCGAGGCCGAGCACCGCCGTGCCGTCGGTCACAACCGCAACGGTATTCCAGCGGCGGGTCAGCTCATAGCTTTTATTTACGTCCTTTTGTATCTCAAGGCACGGCGCGGCAACGCCCGGAGTGTAGGCAAGGCTCAGTGCCTCGCGGGTGTCCGCCTTGGCGCGCGGCGCGATCTCTATCTTGCCCTTCAGCTCATAGTGCATTTCAAGCGATTTTTTCGCATAATCCATTACTTTTCAGCCTCCTTCAAATACTCCGCTCTGCCGAGCTTATACAGATCGTTTCCCTCGCTGTCAATTGCAACGGTCAGGGGCATATCACGCACCGTGAGCCGTCTTACAGCCTCGCAGCCGAGATCCTCCCAGCACACAAGCTTCGCAGTCTCCACCGAGGCTGCCATGAGAGCTCCCGCGCCGCCCATTGCGGCAAGATAAACAGCGCCGTTTCTCACCATAGCGTCAATGACGGCGGGATTTCGATTGCCCTTGCCGATCATGATCCTGAGTCCCATATCAAGCAGTCGCGGGGCATATGCGTCCATTCTGCCGGAGGTGGTGGGGCCGGCAGAGCCAATGCAGCAGCCGTCATGCTCGGGCGTGGGACCGACGTAGTAGATAGCGCTGCCGCGAAGGTCAAAGGGCAGTTCCTCTCCCCTGTCGAGCGCCTCGCAAATGCGCTTGTGCGCGGCGTCGCGGGCTGTGTACACCGTGCCCGAAAGCAGCACGCTGTCGCCTGCGCGGAGCTTTTTTAGCTCTGCATCGGAAGCGGGGACGTTTATTTTATATTCCATGGCACACCTCATATCTCGCAGCTCGCCCTGCGCGTTGCGTGGCAGCTTATATTGACCGCCACCGGCAGCCCCGCAACATGGGTGGGCATGGTTTCTATCGCAACACCGAGCGCGGTCGTTTTGCCGCCGAAGCCCTGCGGTCCGATGCCGAGCGAATTTATTCTTTCAAGCAGCTCGCTCTCAAGCTCTGCGTAAAACTCATCGGAGTTTTTCTCATCGAGCCTGCGCAGCAGAGCGTGCTTTGCAAGATACGCCGCCTTATCAAAGCTGCCGCCGATGCCGACGCCGACAATTATGGGCGGGCATGGATTTGCACCGGCTGCCTCAACGGTATCGAGGACGAATTTCTTAACGCCCTCCACGCCGTCCGCGGGCTTGAGCATTTTAAGTGCACTCATGTTCTCGCTGCCGAAGCCCTTGGGCATGACGGTGACGCCTATCTTATCTCCCGCTGTGAGCTCAACGCTTAAAAGCGCTGGGGTATTATCCTCCGTGTTCACTCTGCGCAGGGGATCGCGCACGACGCTTTTGCGCAGATAACCCTCACCGTAGCCGCGGCGCACACCTGCATTGACGGCACAAGTCAGATCGCCTTCTATGTGCACGTCCTGCCCGATGCGGAGGAAAACACAGGCCATGCCCGTATCCTGACACACGGGCAGCGTTTTCTCCTCGGCAAGGCGCACGTTTTCCGACAGCAGCGACAGGCTGCGGCGGGCGTTTGCCCACGGCTCGTTATTTTCGGCGGCTTTAATTGCAGCTATAACATCATCAGGCAGGCGGAGGTTTGCCTCGATACACAGGCGCGCTACCGCATCCTCGATAGCTTTTGCATCAATATTTCTCATTATCCCGGCTCCTAAAAGCTAAAATTTCATCATATAATTATAAGCATACACACAGCGGGAGTCAATAACGACTCCCGCTGTGTGTATGGCATTCGGATGGTTTTGCCTTAGAGGATTGCTCAGGTCCTCGGCGGCGCCGCCGTCAAAATGCCCGCTATTTTGTTTCTTCGGACACGGCTGCGAAAGGTCTGCGTCGATCCGCGGCCTTCAGCCCTCGAAACCGGTTCTTGCAGCACTCCCCCGCTCCGCCGCTCAGACCGGGAAGCAGACACCGGAAGTGTGGGCTCTTCGGTATCACGAGTCGAAGCCGTTTCGCGGAAAAAGTACTGCGCTATCTCAATGAATGGTCAGGCATTGCCCTCCCAAAAAATGAAATACGGCGTCAGTTATTCTCGCACCATTTGACGATATCGTCAACGCACCAGGACGCGGGCTCGCCCACGCCGGTCTTTGCCATCTTGAGCGTTGCCTTCTGACCTTCGTCAAGGCTGCCCAGCTTTTCGAGGCGTGCGGCGATCTCTTTATTTTTCAGCTTCATTATAAGCTTATAAGGCAGCGGCAGCTTGTTTATGTTAAATCTGCCCTGACGGGTGAACACAGCAGCGTCAGCTCTGACAGGATTCTTCTCGCGGCAGATCTTCTCGCTCTTGGAATTTTCAGGTCCCATTCCGACCTGCACCACGGCGCCGATGTCATACTTTGCGGCGGCTTTTGCATAGCCCATGACCTTGCCCGCCATAAGCCAGCCTACATAGATTATCTTGGTGCCATCAGGAACGTATTCCTTGCCCAAGGGATGCGCGGGTATGTGAAGTTTTGCCGAGAGCAGCTCCGCGTACTTTTTGCAAGAGCCGGTAGTTGAATAATAAACTATTGAACTGAACATAACTATACCCCCTGTATGTTTGGTGTTTATAGAATATCACAAATTTTTTTCAAATTCAATACCGTATTGCTTGCACAGCAACCAAAAATTATTAATAACACTTTTTCTCCGAGACGAATAAAGTCAGACAGGAGCGCAGATAATATGATTAATTCTGATAAACGGAGGCTAAGCTATGACACCGAAAGAACTGCTTTATATCGAAGACGCGCTCGGTCACACCAAATTTCTCATGACCCAGTGCAGCATTGCCGCAAACTCGCTCACCGATCCCGCACTTAAATCTCAGGCGCAGCAGTGCGTAAACGAAAACCAAAAGCTATTCACTCAGTTTTTTGAGCTTGTGTAAGGAGGCGGCAGTATGAACGACAGAGACATCATGGAAAATCTTCTTCTCACGACCAAGGGCATGTGCGATCTGTTCATGCACGGCAGTATTGAATCATCCACCGCAAACGTGCATCAGGCGTTCACCTCCGCGCTCGGCAGCAGCCTTGCCATGCAGGACAGCATCTATAAACAGATGTCCGGTCACGGCTGGTACACCACCGAGCAGGCGCAGCAGCAGAAGATAGATCAGGTAAAGCAGAAGTTTTCCGCCGCGCAGGGCTGAAGCAAAACCGCAGAGGCTGTCTCTGCGGTTTACATAATATATTAATTTCTCAGCTTTCCCGGGCTCACTCCGAAGGTCTTGCTGAAGGCGCGGTGGAATGCGGAATAGTCGGAAAAGCCGCATTCGGCGGCGGCAGCAGAGGCGCTCATGCCCTCGCGGATAAGGCGCGCGGCAAGCACGAGCCGCTTTTGGCGTATGTAATTATGCACGGTGCAGCCGGTTTGAGCCTTAAAAACGCGCATGAAGTGATAGCGGCTCATATAGCACATCGCCGCCATGTCGTCAATGGCAAGGTCCTTGGTGATATTCTCATTTATATATGAAAGGGCGGGCGCGATCCTGCCGCCGTCGTCGCTGTGCTCTTCAAACTCCTTGTCGCGTATCATAACGCGGTTTATGCCGACGAGAAGCTGCGCAAGGCAGGTGCCGCGCAGTATATCCGCCCCGAAATCCGAATCATCCATGACGCTCTCAAGCCTGCCTAGATCCTCGCGCAGCTTTTTCGCGCCGTCGCTGTCGGGTCTTATCAGGCAGCTTCGGCGCTTTTCGGCAGCGGCAAAGCAGTCCATGAGCCCCGCATCGGGTGCAAAGCGCTCGACATGGGACGGGTCAAGATAGATGATGATCCTCTCATAAGGAACGGTGAGGTCAATTGCCGCCTTGTGTATCATATGATGGCGCACGAGGAGTATATCCCACGGCTCGAGCTTGTAGGTCGTGCCCTCGACCGTGTAGTCAACGTCGCCGGACACGAGGATCACTATCTTGTCAAACTCATGGAAATGGAAGTCCTTTTCCTGGCCCGAGCTGTCGCACAGATGGAAAAGACGGAAATTCTCGTTGAGATAGCCGTCGTTTGCATATTTAAACCGTTCTGTCACCGTTTTGCCCCCTCAATGTTGCTTGAAGATATTATATAGCACTTTTTGCAATGTTTCAAGCACTGATATCAATTTACATGGCAAATACTTGCGAATATAATTGCAGCGTAATAAACTTTTAAGGAGTGCAAACATGGCTAAGAAATCATTCTTTAAAACATACGGATTCATAATATTCATGCTCGCGGGCATCATCGGCGGCTGCGTCGTCGGCGCTCTCAACCCCGTCGTCAAGGACGCCTCGGGCGAGATCGTCTCCAAGGGCGCGACCGTGCTTGAGCCCATCGGCACAGTGTTTATTAACCTTATGTTCTGTGTCGTCGTCCCGATGGTTTTCTGCTCGATAGCATCCGCCATCGCAAATATGTCCAGCGCCAAGCGCGCGGGCAAGGTCATGGGCATCACCGTTGCGACCTTCTTCGTGACTGCCGCGATCGCTGCCATCATCATGTACATCATCGTCCGCCTCATCCCCATCGTCAGCGGCAGCTACACCGTCGTTGAGGGCGAAATGAGCTCGACTCTCAGCGTTTCCGACATGATAATCGGCTTCTTTACCAAGCCCGACTTCGGCGAGCTTTGGAGCCGCAAGGCTATCCTCCCGCTCATCATCGCCGCAATATTCTTCGGCTTCGGCATCCAGATGGCAGGCGGCAAGGACACCATGGTCGCAAAGTTCCTCGATAATCTGACCGCCGTTCTCATGAACGTCGTCAAGATCATCACCTACTACGCACCCATCGGCTTCTTCGGCTTCTTCGCATTCCTCGTTGCGACCTACGGTCCCGACCTCATCGGCGACTACAGCCGCACCCTCATCATCTACTATGTCCTGTGCTTTGCGTATATGTTCATCTTCTTCCCCATCTACGCACGTTTCGGCGGCGGCAAGGGCGGCGCAAAGGTCATGTGGAAGCATCTGTTCCGCCCGGCAGCGGTTTCCTTCGGAACCTGCTCCTCCGTTGCGACCATCCCCACCAACCTTGAGGTCGCAGAGGAGACCGGCATCTCCAAGGAGACCTCGAACATCGTCGTTCCTCTCGGCGCAACGATGCACATGGACGGCTCTGCAATGAGCGCCATTATCAAGGTCGCGTTCCTCTTCGGCATATTCGGCATGGACTTCGGCACGGGTCAGGCGATACTCGCAATTATCGTCGCGGTCTTCTCCTCCGTCGCAATGAGCGGCATCCCCGGCGGCGGCGGCACGGGCGAGCTTGTACTGTGCACCCTGTTCTTCCCCGATCAGCTTGCCATCGCCTTCCCCATCGCGCTTGCCATCGGCAACCTCGTTGACCCTCCCGCAACGATGGTGAACGCAGCCGGCGACTATGTCGTCTCCTTCATCGTCGAGCGCTTTGTCAGCGGCAAGGATTGGCTCCAGAAGAAGCTGGCAAAGGACGCGGCAAACGAACTCGAAGCATAATCCCTCTCTCCCACAATACACAAACAAAAAACCGGCCATCGGGCCGGTTTTTTATTTTGCCGTAATCACATTGCGTCGGCAACGTCGGATCTGAACTGCTCCCATGCGTCCTCGTGGATCACGTAATACAGCGGGCACTCCTTGCCGCAGGTGTCATAGTGGCGGATCACGTGCTCGGCTGAAAGACCGTAGGTATCGCACAGCCACGCGGTGAGCCTGACGAGCGACCGGTAGCTTGCATCGGTGAATTTCCCGCTCTCGTCGGGGTGGCAGACCTCGATTGATATGGTATCGCGGTTGCGCTCGCTCGTGGCGGAGGATTTTTCGTCAAGCGGCACGCACTCGATCACCTCTCCGTCAAGCCCGACGAGAAAATGCGAGCTTACGCTGCTGTCGGGGTTATTGAAGTAATTTCTGTTCTGCTGCGCGGTCGTACCGGGATTTCCGACATAGTGTATAACAATGTCGTTAATTTCCTCAAGCTTCACGCCGCGGCGCGAGTGACCGTCAACGTCAATAAGCTGCACGTCCACCCAGTCGGGCGCGGGCTCATCGCGCACGGTATTTTTGTCTTTGAACAGGTCGAGCTTAATTGCCGCACACAGCGCAGCGACGAGCACTGCCAATACGATCAGCGCGGTCAAGGCACGGTTTTTTCTTCTTCTCATTATACGCTCCTGTCGTTAAATGAATACACGATGCTGTTAAAATGAATGGTCATGACGTTATTTGCACCGTACTGCGCCTCGGAGGTCATGACAAAGCTCTCCGTGTTAAGTCCGCCCGGAAACATGACCGAAAGTTCAAGTGTTGTAACATTCGTATCATCGGTCGAACGGTCATTTATTCCGATTATCTCTGCGCCGTAGAGCTCCGCAAAGGTGCTGACGATCTTAATAATTTTGTCCATATCGAGCTGCTCCGCCCTGTCGCCGTTCCAGCCGATGCTGTCGCAGTCATGGTAAATAAGCGCGAGCAGCGCTCCCGTCTCATCGTCTATGAGAAACTCCAGCGCACCGTCCTGATCTGTCACCCTGACGATCCACGCGACAAACGACGGTGCGGCAGTGTTGCTGTCCGACACCAAAAGAACAGGCTCACGGTAGTTTACATAATATTCTCCGTCAGGCAGTCTTTCGGGGCACTTGACGCCGCAGCCCTCAAAGGTTTTCAGATAGTCGAGAGCCTTTGATCGCGCCTGATCCCACGTCATGTACTTGCCCTCCGTCAGGCTCACGGAGCTCATCTGCTGAGTGCACACCATCCAATACTTCTGTGCAAGTGTTATGCTGCCGCGTCCGCCGAGTCCGAGTGTTGCATCGTCAAGACTGTCGGACTTTGCGGCAATGGCTGCGTCCTGAACGTTCGCAACGGCAAGCGGGATGCCGAGTCCGACGCAAATGGCAAGAAGTATTAACCCCGCTACAAAGATCTTCATTTTCATACTGCACCTCCATGCAAGCCGACGATGACGCAGGTGCCGTTTTCGGCGCTGCTTTCAAATTCGATGCTGCCGTTATGAAGTCGGGCAATGTCGCTGCAAAGCGCAAGACCGAGCCCCGCCCCGCCTTGGGCGCGCGAGCGCGATTTGTCCACTCTGTAAAACGCCTCCGTGAGATGGCGGAGGGCGTCCTGCGGTATGCCCCTTCCGTTATCGTGCACGCGAATGATGCAGCCGTCATCGCACATTTCCGAGCTGACAACTATCCTACCGCCCCCGTCGAGGGCTTTTTTTGCATTATCGAGAAGATTTACGAGAAGCGAGCGCACAAGATCGGGCTCGAGCAGGCACTCGCCGTCCACGCAGGCGCACTGCATGGTAATGCCGCTTTTTTCGTATATGGGTCTGAGATATTGCACCGTGCTCTCTATAATCTGCGCCGGTGATGCGGGCTTGAGGTCGAGCTCGGTGTTTTTCAGGACGATTATGTTCAGCAGCTTCTGCGACAGACTTTCAAGGCGCTTTCCCTCGGAAAAAATATAGTTTGCCGCCTCCATCTGCTCCTCGGCGCCGAGGCTGCCGCTGCGCAGCAGATCCGCGTAGCCGATTATCGAGGTCATGGGCGTTTTCATTTCATGCGCAAAGCTGCCCATGAATTCCTCCTGACGGCGCATCGCGTCACGCATCTGCTCGACATTTTCCTCAAGCCTGAGCGCCATCGCGTCAAAGCTGCGCGACAATTCGCCCGTTTCGTCCTGCGTGTCAATTCCGCAGCGATACGACAGCTCGCCCTCGGCAAGCTTTTTCGTTGCACCCGTGAGCTTTTCAAGCGGCTTTGTGATAAGGCGAGAAATGAGATACGAAACCAGTGCCCCGACCATGACAGTTGCGGCAAAAACGACGGCATACGTTCTGTACTGCCCGTCGCGCATTTCGTAAATGCTCGAAATGTCCTTGAACGCCGTGAATATAAGCGCATCGGACTCCGTCGTTATCGTGCCCGACACGCGGCAGTAGTGCTTATCCCCGACCTCCACCACGCTTACTCTGCTTTCGTCCGTATACGGAAGGTCATGCGGACCGAAGGAATAAAACACCTCGCCGGAGGCCTCCATGCGCGCCGCGTCAAAGTTAATCGAGCCCATGCCCTCCATCTGACGCAAAACCTCGGCAATATCGCTGCGGTTCGGAAGCGTGGAGATGCTGTTTACCATCTGAACGGTCTTGACGATAAAGCCGTAGGACTGCTCGCACGCACGCTTTTCCTGCGAGACGGCGGCGCTGAACGAGGACGAGATCATAAGGCTCCCGCCGATGCCGAACGCGGCTGACAGCAGCCATATCATGCAGACGGTTATCTTGACTCTCAGGCGCATATCAGACCTCCAATCTGTATCCGACCTTGTTCACGGCGCGAAGCTTATTCTCCCAGCCGACCTTTTTGCGAAGGCGCTGGACGTGCAGGTCAACGGTCTTTGAGCCGCAGGTGTAATCCCCGCCCCAAACGCGCTCGTAGATCGTTTCGCGGTAAAGAGCGGTGCCTGGGTTTCGCGCAAACAGCAGCAAGACCTCGAACTCCTTTCGCGTGAGCGATATCTCCTCGCCGTCTGTATCGCGGAATACCTGCATCGACTGCGTGTCTATCGTCAGCCCGCCTATGCTTATAAGGCGCTGTGTCTTATTATATCTGCGAAGAACAACGTCAACTCTCGCCTGCAATTCAAGCACCTCAAAGGGTTTTACGATATAGTCCTCCGCGCCCATGCGCAGCCCCTTTACTCTGTCCGCGACGGCATTTTTCGCGGTTATGAATATTACCGGAACACCGAGAGGGCGTATATAATCCAGAAGTTCAAAGCCGTCCGCACCCGGCAGCATGATATCAAGCAGAACGAGGTCATACATGTTTTCGTCGAGCATATCCGCCGCCTCTATGCCGTCATAGGCACATTCGCAGTTATAGCCGGACTTGCCGAGCGTGAGCTTAATAAGATTTGCGATCGGCTTCTCGTCTTCGATTATTAGAATTTTTATCATCTGCATCACCTGTTGTGAGGAGTATATCTTAATTTTGCATCAAAACGGCAAAAAGCGCAACCTCAGCTGCGCTTTTTGTTAAGAAAATCAAGTTTTGTTTCGCTCGTTATGATGGCGATGAATATGAGGAAGAAGCCCAGAGCGATGTTGAAGGTGAGCGACTCGACGCCGAGGATGACGGATATCGCCGATCCGAAAACGGATTCAAGCGTGAGGATAACGGCCGTCTGCGAGGGCGGAGTGTACTTCTGGCCGACGGTCTGGAGGATATAGCACAGTCCGGTGCAGATAAACGTCATATACGCAATGCTAAGCCATGTACCGGTGCTTATATCATGCGGCGCGGGCTCAAACAGCACGGCGCCTATAAAGCAAACGACAGCCGCAGTCGCAAACTGGAGCATGGTTATGAGCACGGGGTCGCGGTTTTCGGCGGTGCGCGAGGTCACGATTATGTGCAGTCCGTAGAAAAGCCCGCAGAGTATCGTGAGTATATCGCCGACATTGATGCTCAGGTCGTTGCCGAGGCACACAAAGCCCACTCCGACAAGGCAGACGAGGGCTGCAATGATGTTATATTTATCGGGTCTTTTGCCTGAAATTGCCCAATAAAGAAACGGAACGAGAATGCAATAGGTCGTCGTTAAAAACGCATTCTTGCCCGGCGTGGTGTAGACAAGCCCGTAGGTCTGCACGATGTACGCCGCCGCAAGGCACAGCCCCATCAGGCAGCCGCCCGTTACATACCGCTTGTCGAGCTTTTTGAGTCTCGGCAGGCAGGCGATGAGCATCAGTATCGCCGCGCCGGAAAATCGGATGGCGAGCACCCACAGCGGGGTTATACTGTCGAGCGCGGACTTGAGTATGACAAATGAGCTGCCCCATATCAGGGTCGTCAATATGAGACACGTGCGCCCGAGATTTGCTTTGTTGTTCATTTTCTAAATTTTCACCATATACTGTACGGCGGCGCGAAGCATGAGCTTCTTTCTTACGCCGCTGTCAAATTCGATTTCGATAAAATAGTCGTTGCCCATGGGCGTCATTTTTACGAGCTGCCCCTCTCCGAATGCCTTGTGCAGTACCCTATCGCCCACGGAAAACTTCGGCGCCTCCGCTGCCGCCTTGGGCTTTGCGCTCGGCGGCGGAGCTACCGGACGGCGGGCATTATAGCTCGGAGTGCGGCGGGCAGCTTCCTTCTGAACGCTCGATTTCTCCGAGTAGCCGTAGCCGCGGGGAATACCGCGCTTTTCAAGATGCTCGGGCGGTATCTCGTCAACGAAGCGGGAAACGCGGTTCGAGGTCGTGCGGCCGAATATCATTCTCTGCCGCGCACAGGACAGGAAGAGCTTTTTCTTCGCGCGGGTGAGCGCAACGTAGCAAAGTCTGCGCTCCTCCTCCATTTCAGCCTGCTCGCCGATGGCCTTGACGCCGGGGAACACGGTTTCCTCGCAGCCGACGATGAAAACATTCGGAAACTCAAGACCCTTTGCAGCGTGCATCGTCATCATGACAACGCAGTCGTCGTCCTTTTCGTAGTTATCCATATCCGTGTAAAGAGCGACGTCGGCAAGATAGCCCTCGAGCGTGGGCTCGGAGGTTTCGTTTTTGTAGTTTATGATACTCGTTTTGAGTTCCTTCACGTTCTCCGCGCGCACGGTATCCTCAGTGGTATTCTTGCGCTCGAGCGCGCTGAGGTAGCCGCTTTTTTCGACGAGCTGATCATACAGGAGGTCGGGTGCAAGCTCGTCCTTTTGTGCGATGAGCTCGTTCATCATGCCCGCAAACAGCAGAAGCCTCGGCGCAGAGCGGCCCAGCTCCGGATAGAGGTCGGCCTTGCTGATGACCTCAAACATCGAGATGCCGTTTTCCGCGGCTATGTTCGCCGCCGTTTCAATGGTCTTTGCGCCTATGCCGCGCGGCGGGTTATTTATGATCCTGCCGAGGCGGAGATCGTCGCTCGGAGAGGCTATGACGCAAAGATACGCCAGCATATCCTTGACCTCGGCGCGGTCGAAGAAGCCCGTTCCGCCGAAGATCTTATAGGGTATGCCGTTGCGCTTGAATGCCTGCTCTATCTGACGCGACTGCGCGTTCATGCGATATAATACCGCGCTTTCGCGCCACGCCGAGCCCTTGCCGTAAAGTCCGAGTATCTGCGAGGCGACGAAGCTTGCCTCGTCAAACTCATTGTCGGCAACATAAAGCTCGGGCAGCTCACCGTCGCCGGAGTTTGTCCAAAGCTCCTTGCCCTTGCGGCCGAGGTTATTTTTGATGACCGCATTTGCCGCGCCGAGGATATGCCCCGTGCTGCGGTAATTCTGCTCAAGGCGTATCACGCGGCAGCCCTTGTACTCATCCTCGAAGGAGAGGATATTTTCTATCGTCGCGCCGCGGAATTTATAAATACTCTGGTCGTCATCGCCGACAACGCAGATATTTCCCCAGCCCTCCGCAAGCTTTGACGCGAGCATATACTGGAGCTTATTCGTATCCTGATACTCGTCGATGAGGATATATTTAAACCTTCTCTGCCAATATTGGCACACATCCTCGTTTTCGTTGAGGAGCTTTACCGTGTAATAGATAAGGTCGTCAAAATCCATTGCGCCGGCCGCAACAGAGCGGCGGGAATATTCGTCGTAAATCTCCGCAATTCTGACCTTGCGCCTGTCTCCGGATGCCTTTGCGCGAGCATACATTTCCTCTGGCGAGCAGAATTCGTCCTTTGCCCTGCTTATCTCGTTGCGGATAACGCGCGGGTCAAATTCCTTTTCGTCAAGGTTAAAGTCGCTGATTATATGCTTTATGAGGCTCTTGCTGTCGGCCGTGTCGTAGATTGTAAAGCTCGGCTTAAAGCCGACGCGGTCTGCGTCGCGGCGCAGCATTTTCACGCAGGCAGAGTGAAAAGTAGATGCCCAAACATCGGCTCCCACCTCACCGAGCATATCGGAAAGCCTTGTTTTAAGCTCTTCGGCAGCCTTGTTGGTGAACGTGATGGCAAGTATGCGCCACGGCTCAACAGGCTCAAGCGCCGCAAGCTTGCGCGCCTCGTCGCCGCCGCGGAGGAATACGTCAATATCACTCTCGCTCGCATCGGCAGGTATCTCATCACTGTCGCCGGCCTTGCCGTAGCGCAGGAGGTTTGCAATTCTGTTTATGAGCACCGTGGTTTTGCCGCTTCCGGCGCCTGCAAGGATGAGCAGTGCGCCCTGAGTCGCCATAACAGCCTTTCTCTGCATGGGATTGAGCTTTGCAAAATCGTTCTCGACTACCTTTTTTCTCGCTTCAATGTATTTTTCTCTGAATTCCATATTCATAACGAGTTATTTTACCACGAACCGTGTCAGTTATCAAGGCAGACATGGGCATATTTCTTCGCAGGGCGAATGACCATGAGAGCCGTGAAGATAAGCACGGCGTTAACGGCAAGGCTTATGGGATAGACCTGCATGATGGTCTCAAAGCACGGATTTTTGGGAAAAACCGTTGCGACCCAAAGCACACGGATACCGCACACACCGAGCATCGTCAGCAAGGCAGGGGTCAGCGATATGCCGAAGCCGCGAAGGTAACCGGACATTCCGTCGTAGAAGGTCGAGAAAATATAGGATGCGAAAATAAACTTGAGCCTTATAAAGCCGAGGCGGATGACCTCGGGGTCGTTATTGAACAGCGACAGCAGGAATTTGCCCGATACGAGCGTAATTCCGACGGCGCAGGCGGTCGCTATGACCCCCTCTATGAGGCAGAGCTTGAACGCCTTGCGGCAGCGGTCGATCTGAGCCGCGCCGTAGTTCTGTCCGACGAAGGTGGTGCACGCCTGACCGAAGGAGTTGAGGATATAATACGCCATTATCTCGACGTTGAACGCCGCGCTCGATGCCGCCATGACGATCTTTCCGAGGCTGTTTATAGCGGACTGGATAACGATATTCGACAGCGAGAACACCGCGCTCTGAATTCCCGCGGGCACGCCTATTTTGAGGATGCGGCCGAGGATGGACCAGCTTATTCTGAGCTTTTTGAGCTCTATTTTAACTAAAAGCTCGCTCTTTATGAGCTTTCTCATAAGAAGCGCCGAGCTTATCGCGTTTGCCGTTACGGTCGCAATGGCGACGCCCTCGACGGTCATGCGCATGACTATGACGAAGAACAGGTTCAGCAGCACGTTGAGCACGCCCGATATCGCAAGCGCGGCAAGCGGAGTTTTCGTATCTCCGGCGCTTCTGAATATAGCCGACTCGAAGTTATAGAGCAAAATGACGGGCATACCGATGAGGTAAATGCGCATATATTTTGCTGCGAGCGGGAGCACTTCCTCGGGAACGTTGAGCATTTCGAGCACGGAAACCGCAAATAGCTCGCCGAATATCGTTATGAGAAGTCCTCCGAGCACGCTTGCCACGATGGAAGTATGTACAGCGCGCGAGACCGTCTCATGGTCTCCCCTGCCGATTGCATTTGCGATGACGACGTTTGCGCCGAGCGCTATGCCGATGAAAAGGTTTAGCACCAAGCCGATGACGGGGCCGTTTGCGCCTACCGCGGCAACTGCCGAAACGGTATCGCCGGGGGCGAAGTTGCCGACCACGGCTATATCCGAAGCATTAAAAAGCTGCCCCAAAATGCCGGTTGCCGCAACGGGCAGAGCATAGAGCAGTATCTTATCCCACATTGATCCGCTGAGCATATTCAGCGCTTTTTCTCTTTTTGTCTTTGCCATGTATAATCTCCTCTTATAAATCACCATGATATTTTAACGCTCTATTTATAAAATTCAATAGCGAAATGTCGATTTAATAATTTTTTAATAGTTTTTGAGCATTATACAAAAACGCCCGCCCGAAACCAAGGTTCCGAACGGACGATTTATGAGTCAATTATGACAAAAAAGCTTTAATTATCAAGGATTTGACGAAGTTTCTCCAGGGCCTTGCGCTCAAGGCGCGATATCTGCACCTGCGAAACGTTCATGACGCGGGCGGTCTTCTCCTGCGTCATGCCGTGGTAGTAGCGAAGGTACAGGGTCTTGCGCTCCTTTTCGGGCAGTTTTTCGATCGCGCAGCGCAGCGAAATATGCTCTATCATGCGCTCCTCGCCGAAGGAATCGGTCAAAACGCACTCAAGCGTGAAGCCCTCATCTCCCGTCTCGCGCTGAAGGCTCTCAGCGGGACCGACGGCGGTTTCGGCAAAGGCTATTTCCTCCGGCGTGAGACCGAGCTCCTCCGCAAGCTCGGATATACACGGCTCGCGTCCGAGCCTTTGCTCAAGCGCGGTGCGCGCCGTGCGGATATGGTTCGAGCGCTCCTTTATGCTGCGACTGACCTTGATCATGCCGTCATCGCGCAGAAATCTGCGTATCTCTCCCGATATTTTCGGCACGGCATATGTCGAAAACTGCGTCCCGAAGCTGAGGTCAAAGCCGTCAATTGCCTTTAAAAAGCCGAGGCAGCCGAGCTGATACAGATCCTCCGGCTCCGCACCTCTGCCGAAAAAGCGGCGCGCTATGCTCCAAATGAGCCCCGCGTTTTCCTCCACGAGCCGCTCCGCCGCCTCCCTGTCGCCGGACTTCGCAAGGCGAAGGTCACTTAGCATACAATCGGTCATCTCATGCTTCTTCTGCGGCGTATAGTGCGCTGCATCGTGACCGCGGTGCCCTTGCCGGGCGAGCTTTTGACGCTGAGCTTGTCCATGAAGCTCGCCATTATCGTAAAGCCCATGCCGCTGCGCTCCTCCCCGCCGGTCGTATACATAGGCTGCATCGCTTTTTCAAGGTCGTCGATCCCGCGCCCCTTGTCGCGAATCGTTATCTCAAGCCTTTCGCCGTCAACTATCCGCAGGCGCATAGTGATCTTTCCGATGCTGTCGGGATAGGCATGGACGATGCAGTTGGTAACGGCCTCGCTGACGGCGGTTTTTATATCGCCGAGCTCATCGAGAGTGGGGTCAAGCTGCGCGGCAAAGCCCGCCGCCGCTGCGCGAGCAAAACTCTCGTTGGCGCTGTTGCTCGGAAACTCCAGCTTTATGTAATTTGAAACTCTCATGTCGTGACCTCCCTTTTCGCCGTTATGGGTATCATGCGGTCTATACCGGACGCATCGAGCACCTTTAACGGCTGCGGCTGCGTATCCTCGATATACATTCTCCCGCCCGCTCCGCGCACCTTTTTATAGCTGCGCACGATAACGGCAATGCCGGAGGAATCCATAAAGCCGAGTTCGCCCAGATCGAGCACGAGGTCGCGCGGCAGATACCTGTCAAGAGCCTCGCTTATCGCGTCCACCGCAGCCTTCGCGCCGTGGTGGTCAAGCTCACCGCCCAGGCTCACGGTAAGACGGCCGTCGGAATAATCCGCCTTGATGTTCATTTTCTTCACTCCAATGCTGTAAATATACGAAAAACTGATGCCATGCACTGCATAGCATCAGTTTAACCAATCATATATGCGTATTTTGCAAAAAGCCGTCGGACTTATCCGAGATTTTTCAGGCTGTCCTCAAGATTTTCAATAAGCGCCTCGAGCTTTGCTTTCTTTTCGCGCTCGGCATTGACGACCTTTTCGGGTGCGCGGGAGACGAAGTTCTCGTTTGCCAGCTTCGCTGTCTGACCGTCGAGCTGCTTTCTCGCGTTTGCAAGCTCCTTCTCCATACGGGCACGCTCCTTTTCGAGATCGACGAGTTCCGCCATGGGCATGAACATTCTCGCGTTGTCGGTGATGACGGAGACCATGCCGTCAACCGCCTCGGGCAGCTCGGCTCTGACCTCGACCGCGGAGGCATAGGCCAGCTTGCAGATGAATTTCTCGCCGTCTGTGAAGGCCTTCGCCTTGTCCGTTACTATGATGAGATGGCTCTTTCTGGAGGGCGGCACGTTCATCTCCGCTCTGCGGGCACGAACTGCCTTGATGGCGTCCATGACCATGCCGAAGTTTGCCTCGTCCTCGGGGAAGTTGAGCTGTGCATCATACTCGGGGTAGGACTGCATCATGAGCGCATTTCCCTCGTGCGGCAGAGCCTGCCAGATCTCCTCCGTAATAAACGGCATGAACGGGTGCAGGAGCTTGAGTATCTCAACGAGGACGTACAGCAGCACGCGCTGTGCGCCTTCCTTTGCCGCATCGTCATCGCCGTTAAGGCGCGGCTTCGTGAGCTCAATATACCAGTCGCAGTAATCGTCCCAGATAAAGTCGTATATCTTGCCCGCGGCAACGCCCAGCTCGAAGCTGTCCATATTGTCGCAGACTTCCTTTATAACGCGGTCGAGCTTGGAGAGTATCCACTTATCCTCGGTCTCAAGCTTTTCGGGCAGACGGTTATCCTCAACGGTGAGGTTCATCATGACAAAGCGCGATGCGTTCCATATCTTGTTGCAGAAGTTGCGCATTGCCTCGCACTTTTCAACATAAAAGCGCATATCGTTTCCGGGGCTGTTGCCGGTTATGAGATTAAATCTCAGTGCATCGGCGCCGTACTTTTCCGCCATCTCAAGGGGATCGATGCCGTTGCCGAGGCTCTTGGACATTTTTCTGCCCTGACTGTCGCGCACGAGACCGTGAATGAAAACGGTCTTGAACGGTTCCTCTTTCATCTGCTCCATACCGGAGAATATCATTCTCGCGACCCAGAAGAAAATGATGTCATAGCCCGTGACCATGACGGAGGTCGGGTACCAATAGTCAAGCTCCGGAGTCTTGTCGGGCCAGCCGAGGGTAGAGAACGGCCAGAGCGCCGAGGAGAACCACGTGTCGAGAACGTCCTCCTCCTGATGGATGTTCTTGCTATGGCAGTGCTCGCACTCGCAGGGGTCCGTGCGCGATACGGTTATCTTGCCGCAGTCATCGCAGTACCACGCGGGAATGCGATGACCCCACCAAAGCTGGCGGGAGATGCACCAGTCGTGCACATTCTCCATCCAGTTCATATATATCTTGGTGAAGCGCTCGGGAACGAATTTTATCCTGCCGTCCTTGACGACGTCGATCGCCGCCTTGGCAAGAGGCTGCATCTTCACAAACCACTGCGGGCTCGTGAGCGGCTCAACGACGGTGCCGCAGCGGTAGCAGCAGCCGACATTGTGGTTATACGGCTCGACCTTGACGAGATAGCCCTGCTCCTCAAGATCGGCAACGATCGCCTTGCGCGCCTCGTAGCGATCCATACCGTTATATTTGCCGCCGTTTATTATCTTTGCGTCCTCGTCGATGCAAAGTATCTGCTCAAGGTTATGGCGAAGTCCGACCTCGTAGTCGTTCGGATCGTGGCAGGGGGTCATTTTAACGGCGCCGGTGCCGAAGCCGAGCTCAACATAGTCGTCCGCTACGATGGGCAGCTTTCTGCCGACGAGGGGCAGGATCGCGTTTTTGCCGACAAGGTGCTTATAGCGCTCATCGTCGGGGTGCACGGCAACGCCGGAGTCGCCGAGCATGGTCTCGGGACGGGTGGTCGCAATGATAAACTCCTCATCCGAGCCCTCGATGGGGTATCTTATGTGCCAGAACGAGCCGGGCACGTCCTTGTACTCGACCTCAGCATCGGAAAGCGCGGTGCGGCACTTGGGGCACCAGTTTATGATGCGGTTGCCCTTATAGATAAGTCCCTTTTCGTACAGCTCGCAGAAGGTCTCGCGGACGCTCTTGGCGCGCTGCTCATCCATGGTGAACGCACTTCTGTCCCAATCGCAGGACGCGCCGAGCACCTTCTGCTGCTCAACGATGCGGTCGCCGTATTTATTTTTCCAATCCCACACTCTGTCGAGGAACTTTTCGCGGCCGAGGTCATAGCGGGTAACGCCCTCCTTGGTGCGCAGCTCCTCCTCGACCTTTATCTGCGTGGCAATGCCCGCGTGGTCGGTACCGGGAAGCCAAAGGGCGGCGTAGCCCTGCATACGCTTATAGCGCGTGAGAATGTCCTGAAGAGTCGAGTCGAGCGCGTGACCCATGTGGAGCTGTCCCGTGACGTTGGGAGGCGGCATAACGATGGAAAACGGCTTCTTGTCGGGGTCTATGACGCCCTTAAAGCAGCCCTGCGACTGCCACATATCATATATTCTTTTTTCAACCGTCCCCGGGTCATACACCTTCGGCAATTCTTTCATATTTTTACCCTCCTGAAGTAATAAAAAAACTGCGTCCCGAAAAAATCAGGACGCAGTAATACGCGGTACCACCTGAATTCCGCGCGATGCGCGGCTCTCAACGCTCTGTAACGGGAGCACCCGTCCGGCCTACTGCATTTTTCGGCTCGGCGCTCGGGACCGACCTTCGGCGGTTTGCTTTGGGAACTTTCACCGACCGTTCCCTCTCTGAAAAGCATGAGCCGCTTACTCCTGTCCGTCATTGCCTTTATAAATCATATTATATGCACATTTTTCCGCAAAAGTCAAGGCGAAGATCACTCGCCGCGCTCGTTGCCCCAGAAAAACAGGGCGACAGTGCCGGGTCCGGTATGGCTGCCGATGGTCGTGCCGACATAGTTAATATCGACCTTGCCGTTGAGCTTGGTGAAGCGCTCCTCGATAAGAGCGGCGACTTCCTTTGCGTCCTCGACGCAGCCCGACTGTGAAATGTAGCACTTGCCGGAATATTCAAGACCGTCGTTTGCGCACTGCTCCATGCGCTCGACGATGGTTTTGATGACCTTTTTCTTCGTGCGGATCTTTTCCCTGGGAATAAGACGCCCTAGGTTATCCATATTGAGAAGCGGGCAGATGTTCAGCATCGTGCCGAAGAAGCCTGCCGCCTTGGAGATCCTGCCGCCCTTGACGTAGAAGCTCAGGTCGGTGGAGAAGAACCAGTGGTGCAGATGCAGCTTATTCTCCTCGAGCCAATCGCGTGCCTCGTCAATGGTCAGACCCTCATCGCGCTTGTCGGCAAGGGTATCCATAAGAAGACCGTAGCCGGAGGATGCGCCGAGAGAATCGACTATGTAGATCTTGCGCTCGGGGTACTCTGCGGAGAGAATTTCCGCGGCGCTGCGGGCGGAGTTTATCGTGCCGGAGATGCCGCTGGAGAGAGTGACATGGAGAATGTCCTTGCCTTCCTTGAGGAAGGGGGTGAAGAAATCGACGTATTCCGCGACGTTGACCTGGCTCGTCTTGGTCTCCGCGCCCTCGGCCATCTTCTTGTAAAACTCCTCAAAGGGAATGCTCTGTCCGAGGTCATCCATGTAGTCGACTCCGTCGAGCATATAGTGGAAGCACACATATTTAATATCACGCGCTTCAAAATGTTTCTTCGTAAGGTCTGCCGTCGAGCAGCAGCTGATTATATAGTCAGACATAATTTCCTCCTGTAAAAGAAATTGCACCCGTATATAACGGATAACTCATTATATACGAGCGCAATTTGAAATGCAACAAAATTTTAAATTAACGCGGCCTGTCAGCCGAACATACGCACGAGCTCCTCGCTGCTTGTAACGCCGACATTTTTGCTTATCTGCTTGCCGTCTTTAAACGCGATGAGAGTCGGGATGCTCATGACGCCGAAGCGCTGAGCTATCGCGGGGACCTCGTCAACGTCGAGCTTGCAGACCTTGACGCGGCCCGCCATCTGCTTGTCGAAATCCTCGAGTATGGGAGCCTGCATACGGCAGGGTCCGCACCATGTTGCCCAGAAATCGACCAGCACGAGACCGGAAGAAATGATGGAATCGAAATTGTCCTTCGTAAGATGCATAACTGACATTTTTTATATCTCCTTTTCGATGTTATTTATATATTCACAGGCTGCGAGCGCGGCGACGTTGCCCTCACCCACCGCCTTTGCAAGCTGATACGGCGCTCCGGTGCAGTCTCCCGCGGCAAACACGCCCTTGACATTAGTTTTGCCGCTGCGGTCGGCTTTTATAACTGCGCGCTCGCTCTCAAGTCCGGGCACGAGGCTCTCAGGCGAGAGCGTATCCTTTAAAATAAAGATACAGTCGGTTTTATACTCCCTGCCGTCGGCAACAAGCGTGTCCGCCTTCATGCCGCCCTTAATGTCGAATTTTTCTTTGCCCGAAAACTCTATGACCTCGCAGCCTATGCCGCGCAGAAAGCTCTTGTCGTGCTCGGCCTCCGCGCTGTCGCCTATTACGGCAACCGTCTTGCCGCGATAGAGCATACCGTCACAGGTCGCGCAGTAGCTCACGCCTCTGCCGAGAAACTCCGTTTCGCCTTGGCAAACGGGCTTTCGGCTGATTCCCGCCGCAACGATAACGGCGCCGGCTTCGTAAAAGTCGTTTCCGACCGCGACGCCTACGGTCTTACCGATGGGCATGACGCTCAGCGCCCTGCCGTATATGACCTGCGCCCCGCTGTGCTCAAGCTGCGAAAACATGGCGTTAACGATGTCTTTTCCGCTGCCGGATATGCCTGGGTAATTGGTAACGCTCTCGGCAAGATACAGCTTGCTGCTCTCGGGCGGATTTGTTATGACGCCGACCGTTTTGCCGCGATTTATCGCAGTGAGCGCCGCCGATATGCCGGCAGGCCCGCCGCCTATTATGAGAATATCAAATTTATTGTCCATTTTTATCACCTGAGCGTATTTTAGCACAGTATCGCATTTATCTCAACCGCATATGCCACAGCTTGCGAAAAATATAAAATTTTCCCGCACTTAATGCACATAAGTGCCCGAATTTAATTTTAATATTGTAATTGCGGCGAATATCGTTTATAATTTTACTACCCAATCACACAGGAGTAAGAACATGGAAGAGATAAGCAAGAATTTTATTGAAAACTTTATTGACGAAGACCTTGCAAAGGGCGGCCGCTGCGAGGGTATGCAGGTGCACACCCGCTTCCCGCCCGAGCCTAACGGCTATCTGCACATAGGTCACTGCAAGGCTCTTATCATAGATTTCGGCACCGCCGAGAAATACGGCGGCATCTGCAATCTGCGTATGGACGACACCAACCCCGCCAAGGAGGACACCGAGTACGTCGACGCCATTCAGGAGGACATCCACTGGCTCGGCTTTGACTGGGGCGACCGCTTCTTCTACGGCTCGGATTATTTTGAAAAGACCTATGAATTTGCCGTTGAGCTTATTAAAAAGGGTCTTGCCTACGTCTGCGAGCTCACGCCCGAGCAGTTTAAGGAGTATCGCGGCGATACCTCCAAGCCCGCAATAAGTCCCTACCGCGACAGACCCATTGAGGAAAGCCTCGCGCTGTTCGAGCGCATGAAAAACGGCGAGTTCCCCGAGGGC
>CEAB01012123.1_pt1 | contig 24758 bp, 21 predicted proteins | sample 557651 | NCBI WGS metagenome assembly CEAB01 (sample SAMEA3182046, study PRJEB8094) | gut metagenome | biome: human; feature: gut; material: Stool; isolation source: human stools | place: Canada | collected 2011-11-15
ACGAGCATCAGCAGCTCCTCCTGCGACATTTTGCTCTCCGCGTTCAGGCGGAACACCTTTGCCAGCAGCTTTTTCCAGAGGGAAAACAGGAAATTGAGCGGCGTGAGAATGTAAAGAAACACCTGCAGAATCGGCGCTGAACGCATCGCAAAGCGCTCGGCGCAGTCCTTGGCGATGCTTTTGGGCGAGATTTCGCCGAAGATCAGCACCACCACCGTCACCACGACGGTGGAAATCGTCGCGCCCGCGTCCCCGTAGCACCGGACAAAAAGCACCGTGCCGATCGATGCCATGAGAATATTTACAATGTTGTTGCCGATGAGAATCGTAGACAGCAGCTTGTCATACTGCCCGAGCAGGCGGCACGCCAGCGCCGCGTTTTTGTTTCCCTTCTCCGCAAGCGTTTTCAGCCGTGTGCTGTTTGCCGAGGAAAACGCGGTCTCCGTCGCCGAAAAATAGGCGGACAGCAGCAGGCAGGCCGCCATAATAATGATACATGTGGTTGTAGACAATTTTGAATTTCCTTTCTGTCGTCTGTTTTTTATTTCGTTCCGTTTTGCCTATAGACGCAAAAAAGCACGTCCGCCCTGCATCGTGCAGCGCAGATATGCTCGCAAAAACAGATGGCAGACTGGTCTTCGCCCGGGATTGTCGCCAGCGTCGGTATCCATGCTCCGTGTAAGCCTCCTTCTAATCTGTAAATTGTGCCTATTATACCGGAAACATGCGCCGGTGTCAAGCCGCCGCATGGAACCGCCTGCCCCCGGCGTGGCAGGAAGTAGCAGAAAGAGCCGTAAAAAATTATTTTTCTTGGGATTGCAACGGTTCTCCCGCTCTTTTCACAAAAAAATCAGCACTCTGCATAATTGACAACCTTTCGCCCTGTGCTATAATGTGGGCGTCTGAAAAAATATAGAATAGTAGCGCCAAGGTGTCTGCCGCGGAAGCAGCGGGTGAAAAGGGAATCCGGTGTGAATCCGGAGCGATACAGTCACTGTGTACGGGAGCCGTCTGCAAGCCACTGGGAAACTGGGAAGGGCAGACCTGCGATGATCGAAGTCAGGAGACCTGCCTTGGCGCGGAATCTCAAATCCGCTGTCTACGGGTTGACCTTCCTGCAAGTTTGACTGCGCCGGGGCTTTTTGCCTTGCGCGCAACAGATGATACGGTTAGGGAGAACGGCTGCGGAAATGCAGCCGTTTTTATATTTCTTTCAGAACATTTTTGAAAAGAGGTAACACCCCATGAAAAAGACCCTCGCACTTCTGCTCGCAGCCGTTATGCTGCTGAGCGTCCTTGCCGCGTGCAGCAGCAAGGCAGAAACCCCGGCTGAGCCGGAACAGACCACCGAAGAACCCGCCCAGACGCCCGATGCGCCCGCAGAAGAAACCACCGAAGAAACCACCGCTGCCGAAGAGTCCTCGCAGGAAGAGCTCGATCAGGCAGCTGCCGATGAGGTTGCCGCTATGATTGACGCCATCTATGTCCAGACCCGCACCAACGAAACCGACGCCCAGTGCGAAGCCGCAAAGGCAGCATGGGACGCCCTGACCGACGCACAGAAGGCGCTCGTCGAGGGGGACGAAGCAAGCCCCGACTACTTCGGACTCGACACCGGCGATGCTTCCAAGGATGATCCCAGAAACCAGGACGATATCGGCGAAAACGAACTGCTGGTCGTCTCGTTCGGCACGTCTTTCAATGACAGCCGCGTCGCCGACATCAAGGGCATCGAAGACGCGCTGCAGGAAGCGAACCCCGACTGGTCGGTCCGCCGCGCCTTCACCGCGCAGATCATTATCAACCACATCCAGGCGCGCGACGGCGAGAAGATCGACAACATGGACCAGGCGCTCGAGCGCGCGGTTGCAAACGGCGTGAAGAACCTCGTCGTCCAGCCGACGCACCTGATGCACGGCGCAGAGTATGACGAAATGTGCGAGGCAATCGAAGCCTACCGCGACAAGTTTGAGTCTGTCTCCATTGCAGAGCCGATGCTCGGCGAAGTTGGTTCCGACGCTACCGTCATCAACGCCGACAAGGAAGCTGTTGCCAAGGCGATCACTGCTGCCGCTGTTGCAGACTCCGGCTTTGAAAGCGTTGACGCTGCTAAGGAAGCCGGCACCGCTTTCGTCTTCATGGGTCACGGCACTGCGCACGTGGCAAAGGTCACCTACAGCCAGATGCAGGTCCAGATGCAGCAGCTCGGTTATGAAAACGTCTTCATCGGCACCGTCGAAGGCGAGCCGGAAGAGACCTCCGCAGAAGCTGTCATCGAAGCTGTCAAGGCTGCCGGTTACACCAACGTCATCCTTCGCCCGCTGATGGTTGTCGCCGGCGACCACGCCAACAACGACATGGCAGGTTCCGAGGACGATTCCTGGAAGACCATGTTTGAAGCTGCCGGCTTTACCGTCGACTGCCAGATCGCCGGTCTCGGCGAGATTGCCGATGTGCAGGCGCTCTATGTCGCCCACACCAAGGCTGCGATTGACGCGCTGAACGCTTAATACAAGTCACAAACCCATGCTCCGGGACAGAAATTTTCTGCCCCGGAGCAACGCACACTCAGGAGGACACCGAAATGAAAAAACTTCTTGCATTGACGCTTGCCGCTCTGCTGCTTGCCGCCGTTTTGACCGGCTGCGCCAGCGCTCCGGCAGAATCCCCCGCCGCTGATTCCCAGCCCACGCAGACAGAGCAGCCCACCGCCGCCGAAGAACCTGCTGCGGAGCAGCCTGCCGCTGAAGAACCCCCTGCCGCCGAAGAAGAACCGGCTGCCGAAGAGCCCGCGCTTGCAGACGGCGTCTATACCGCCGATTTTGACACCGACAGCTCCATGTTCCACGCAAACGAGGCATGCGACGGCAAAGGTACGCTCACCGTCAAGGACGGCGAAATGACCATCCATGTCAGTCTCGTCTCCAAGACGATTCTGAACCTCTTCCCCGGTCTTGCCGAGGACGCACAGAAAGACGGCGCAGTGCTGCTGCAGCCCACGACTGACACCGTCACCTACTCGGACGGTCTTTCCGAAGAGGTCTACGGCTTCGATATCCCCGTCCCCGCGCTCGATACCGAGTTTGACCTCGCGCTCATCGGCAAGAAGGGCGTCTGGTACGACCACAAGGTTTCCGTTTCGAACCCCGAGCCGCTGGAGTCCGCAGGCAAAACCGCGCAGGATCTGGGGCTTGCCGACGGCTCTTATACCGCGGAGGTCGCCTTCTCCGGCGGCTCCGGCAAATCCCATATCGAGTCTCCCGTGACGCTGACGGTCAAAGACGGCGCTGTCACCGCAACGGTCGTCTGGAGCAGCAGCAAGTATGACTACATGGTCGTTGACGGCGAACGCTGCGACGTTCTGACGACCGAGCCTGGCTCGACGTTTGAAATTCCCGTTGCCGCCTTTGACACGGACCTGACCGTCATCGGCGACACCACCGCCATGAGCACGCCGCATGAGATTGAATACACCCTGAACTTTGCGTCTGCCACGCTCACGCCTGCCGGATGAAAAAGCTTCTTTTGACGCTTCTTGCCGCGCTGCTGCTGTTTTCCGGCTGCGCGGCGCAGAAGCAGGAATCTCAGCCGCAGCAGACCGCCGCAGAGCAGACCGCAGAATTGGAACCGAGCGCCGCACCGCAGTGGGAGGAGCTGCGCTTTGATACATCCCTTCCGCTGTCCTACGCCACGCAGTTTTCGGTCCGCTATGCAGAAGGCGGCTACACGGACATCACCATCGGCAGCGATCAGGAATTTCTGCTTGTCGCGCAAGACGCTGCCGTCCCCGAAAACGTCCCATCCAGCATCACCATCCTGCGCCAGCCGCTTTCTCACATCTATCTCGTCGCCTCCGCCGCCATGGACTATTTCGACCGCCTGGACGCGGTGGACCGGATTGCCCTGAGCGGTCTGAAAGCGTCTGACTGGTACATTGAAAGCGCGAAGGCTGCCATGGAAGACGGCAGCATGGTCTATGCCGGAAAATATTCTGCGCCAGACTATGAGACGATTCTGGGCGCAGGTTGCGACCTGGCGATTGAAAACACCATGATCTACCACACACCGGAGGTCATCGAGCAGCTGCAGACCGTCGGCGTGCCGGTTCTCGTTGAGCGCTCCAGCTACGAATCGGATCCGCTCGGGCGCATCGAGTGGCTGAAACTCTATGCCGCGCTGGTCGGAAAAGAGGCGCAAGCTACTGCGGATTTTGAATCGTGCCTTGCCTCCCTCTCCGGCATTCTCGACCAGCCGTCTACCGGGAAAACCGTCTCGTTTTTCTACATCAACAGCTCCGGCGCGGTCAACGTCCGAAAATCCGGCGACTACATCGCAAAGGCAATCCGCCTCGCGGGCGGAGAATATCTTTCCTTCGACGAAAGCGGGGAAGAAAACGCGCTTTCGACCATGACCATTCAGATGGAATCCTTTTACCATGCCGCCACAGACGCAGACGTGCTGATCTACAACAGCACCATCGACGGCGAACTGCAAAGCATCGACGAGCTGCTGGCAAAAAGCCCGCTTCTGGCGGACTTCAAAGCCGTCAAAAGCGGCAATGTCTGGTGCATCACCAAGAATTTTTATCAGCAATCGCTGGCGCTCGGCGACATGATTCTCGATGTCCACGCCGTTCTGACCGACGAAAAAACGCCGGACGCGGAGCTGCGGTTCCTGCGCAGACTGTCATAACCAAAGGAGGAGCAGTATGGAACACAATAAAACCCTTCGCATCTGGGGCGGCTTCCTGCTGCTCCTTCTGCTGACCATTGTTTTTCTGATCTGGAATCTTTTCGCAGGCAGCGTCCGGCTGTCTGCGTCTGAAATACTGGAAATCCTGCGCGGCGGTGCGGAAGGCTCGCAGCGCAGCATTTTGCTGCAAATCCGCCTGCCGCGGCTTGTTGCGGCGCTGATTTTGGGCGGCGCGCTGTCCGTCTCGGGCTATCTGCTGCAAACGTTTTTCCACAACCCCATCGCAAGCCCCTTCGTCCTCGGCATTTCCTCCGGCGCAAAGCTCACGATTGCCGTCACCATGATCGCGCTTTTATCGCGCGGGCATACCGCCTCGTCTGCGACTCTGATCGCAGTGGCGTTTCTGGGCGCGATGGTCTCGATGGGCTTTGTCCTTGCCGTGTCGCAGAAGGTCCGGCGCATGAGCATGCTCGTCGTCTGCGGCGTTATGATCGGCTATATCTGCTCGGCAGCGACGGACCTTCTGGTCACCTTTGCCAACGACTCCAACATCGTGAACCTTCACAACTGGTCGATGGGCTCGTTTTCCGGCATGAGCTGGGAAAATGTCCGGACCATGGCGCTGGTCTGCGGCGCGGCGCTGGTCCTTTCGTTTTTCCTCTCCAAGCCCATCCGTGCCTATCAGCTGGGCGAGGTCTACGCGCAGAATATGGGCGTTGCCTTAAAAGCCTTCCGCACGGCGCTGATTCTCCTTTCGAGCATTCTTTCCGCCTGCGTGACCGCGTTTGCAGGTCCCATCTCCTTTGTCGGCATCGCCGTACCGCACCTGATGAAGTCTCTGTTTCACTCTGCAGAGCCGCTGCTGCTCATTCCCGCGTGCTTTCTGGGCGGCGGCGCGTTCTGCCTGATGTGCGACCTCATTGCCCGCACCGCCTTTGCCCCCACCGAGGTCAGCATCAGCTCTGTTACAGCAATCTTCGGCGCGCCCGTCGTCATTTATATGATGGTGCGCAGAAAGGCAGGCTAGCATGGACGCCTATCTCAAAACGGAGCATCTGGATGCCGGGTACGACGGAAAAGCCATCCTGCACGACGTTTGTCTTCGCGTGCAGCGCGGCAGAATTGTCACGCTCATCGGACCCAATGGCTCCGGTAAATCCACCATTCTCAAAACGATCATCTCTCAGCTTCCCGCCATCGGAGGAAGCGTTCTTCTCGACGGGCAGGACCTGCGCAAGCAAAGCCGGTCAGATATCGCCCGCCGCATGGCAATCCTAATGACCGCCCGCATGAACCCCGAGCTGATGAGCTGCCGCGATGTGGTAAGCTCCGGCAGATATCCCTACACCGGACGGCTGGGCGTTCTGCGCGCGGAAGACAAGCAGATCGTCGAAGAAAGCCTTCGGCAGACCGATGCGCTCGACTTTGCCGATAAGCCCTTCCGCGCCGTCAGCGACGGGCAGCGGCAGCGGATTTTGCTGGCGCGCGCGCTGTGCCAGCAGCCGGAGCTGATCGTCCTCGACGAGCCGACAAGCTTTCTCGATATCCGCTACAAGCTTGAACTTCTGAGCATTTTAAAGCGCATGGTGCGCGAAAAGGACCTTGCGGTTCTGATGTCGCTTCATGAGCTGGACCTTGCCGCGCGCGTCTCCGACACTGTTGTATGCGTCGCAGGCGACCGGATTGACAAGGTCGGACCGCCCGAGGAAATTTTCACGCGCGAATACATCGCAAAGCTCTATCACATGGAGCCGGGCAAATACGACCCGTGTTTTGCCACACTGGACTTTGTGCCTTGAGGGATACTATGGATAACACATTCGGAACCTTTTATGCCGTCGGCGTCGGTCCGGGCGATGCCTCGCTTCTGACGCTGCAAGCGGTCAAAATTCTGGAGCAATGCCCTGTTATTGCCGCGCCGCAGACCGCCTCCGGGCAAATGCTGGCGCTGGACATTGCGCGCGGCGCGCTGGACCTCTCCAAAAAAGAAATCCTGCCGCTCAGGTTTACCATGTCCCGCGACCCGGCTGTCCGCGAGGAAAGCTACTGGACAATCTGCGCGCAGCTGGAGGGCTTTCTTTCGCGCGGGCAGGATGTCGCGATGGTCAATCTCGGTGACGTTTCGATCTACGCCACCGCATACTACATCTTTGACCGCCTGCAAAAAGCGGGCTTCCCTGCGAAAATGGTCCCCGGCATCACGAGCTTTTCCGCCGTCGCCGCCCAGCTCGGCTGGAGTCTGACGGAGGAGAATGCGCCGCTTCATATCATTCCCGGAAGCACGGACCTGCAAGCGGCGCTCCATCTCCCGGGCACAAAGGTGCTGATGAAGTCCGGCTCCGCCATCGGCGATACCGTCGCGGCGCTTGTCTGCGACTGCGGACTTCCCACGCAGAAAATTTATCGCGACCTTCGGCATCTGCCGGATGATCTCAGTTATTTTGCAACCATCGTCGTGCGGGGGGTGTGATCTGATGCAAGCTTCCGTCCCCCGGCTGGTTCTTGCCGGAACGAACAGCGGCTGCGGCAAAACGACTGTCGCCTGCGCCGTTTTGCAGGCGTTTGTAAACCGCGGTCTCAAACCCGCCGCCTGCAAATGTGGACCCGACTACATTGACCCGATGTTCCACAGCCGGATTATCGGCGCAAAAGCCTCGAACCTCGACTCGTTCTTCTTTTCGGACGACACGCTGCGCGCGCTGCTTGTTGAAAACAGCCGCGGCTGCGGCGTGAGCGTCATCGAAGGCGTCATGGGCTACTATGACGGGTTGGGGCTGACCTCTACACGCGCAAGCACCTTTGAGCTTGCGCAAAAGACGCAAAGCCCTGCCGTTTTGATCGTGAACGCACGCGGCGCGGCGCTGTCCGTACTGGCAAGCATCGAAGGCTTCCTGCGCTTTCAACCGGAAAGCGGCATCCGCGGCGTGATTCTCAACGGCTGCACCGCCATGAGCTACGCGGCGCTCTCGCGCGAATTGGAGACGCGCTTCGGCATCGCCGCCTGCGGCTATCTGCCGGCGCTCCCTGGCTGCACGCTCGAAAGCCGCCACCTCGGGCTTGTAACCGCGCAGGAGGTCGACCATCTCAAGGAAAAAATGCAGCGTCTGGCGCAGCAGGCGGAACAAACGCTGGAGCTGGACCGGCTGCTGCAGCTGGCAAACGAGGCGCCCGCACTTTGCTTTGAACCGCTCTCTCTTCCGGAGACGGGGACACCGGTGCGTATCGGTGTGGCGCGCGATCGCGCGTTCTGCTTTTACTATGAAGACAGCTTAAATCTTTTGCGCCGTCTGGGCGCAAATCTCATCGATTTCAGCCCGCTCCACGACAACGCTTTGCCGGAGGACCTCGACGGGCTGTATCTCGGCGGCGGCTATCCGGAGCTTTACGCGCAGGCGCTCTCCGGGAACGAAACCATGCGCCAAAGCATCCGCGAAGCAGTCTGCGCCGGGCTTCCGTGCATCGCCGAATGCGGCGGTTTCATGTATCTGACCGAGGCAATCGGCGGCTGCCCGATGGCAGGCGTGCTGCCGGGCAGCTGCTTCGACACAGGCAAACTCACGCGCTTCGGCTACGTGACGCTTACCGCTTCGAAGGATAACCTCCTTTGCCGCGCGGGGCAGTCGATTCCTGCCCATGAATTTCACCACTGGGACGCAGAACAGCCCGGCAGCGATTTTACTGCCGAAAAGCCGTCCGGCAGGCGCTGGACCTGCGCCGTCGCAACCGATACGCTCTACGCGGGCTTCCCGCACTTTCATTTTTACGCCAATCCAACCTTTGCCGTCCGTTTTCTGGACGCCTGCCGAAAGGAGTCTTTCCGCCATGCCGGAGCAGCTGAAACCCATGGACATTGAAGCGCGCAGCTTCGAGATCATCACCGAGCTTCTGGGGGACCGTAAGCTGGACCCTGAAAATGCGCTTGTGATCAAGCGCGCCATCCACACCACCGCGGACTTTGACTACGCGGACAATCTTGTCTTTTCCCCGCACGCTGTGCAAAAAGGAATCGAGGCGCTCAAAGCCGGCTGCGATATCGTCACCGACACGCAGATGGCGCGTGCAGGCATCAACAAAACGGTGCTGGAAAGCCTCGGCGGCGCGGTCCACTGCTTTATGTCGGATGCGGACGTTGCGCAGGAGGCAAAGCGGCGCGGCGTGACGCGGGCGTTCGTGTCGATGGAAAAAGCGGCGAAGCTTCAAAAGCCCTGCATCTTTGCCATCGGAAACGCGCCCACGGCGCTGTTCTGCCTGGAAAACCTCATGCAGGAGGGCGCGCTTCTGCCTGCGCTGATCATCGGCGTTCCGGTCGGATTTGTAAACGTCGTGGAGAGCAAGGAGCAGCTGATTGCAAGCTCCCCCGCTCCGTTCATCGTCGCGCGCGGCAGAAAGGGCGGCAGCAACGTCGCCGCGGCAATCTGCAACGCGCTGCTCTATCAGATCCGGCGATAAATGGAAGAATACATCATCAAAGACGGCAAGCGCCTGCGCCTCGGCTATACGACCGGCTCCTGCGCGGCGGCGGCAGCGAAGGCAGCCTGCTTCATGCTTCTGACCGGGCGCAGAAAAGAAACCGTCGAGCTTCTCACGCCGAAGGGCATCTTGCTGACGCTTTCTGTACTGGAAATCACGCAGGGTCCTGATTTCGTTTCCTGCGCCATCCGAAAAGACAGCGGCGACGACCCGGACGCTACGCGAGATACGCTCATTTTCGCAAGCGTCCGGAAAACGGACGCCCCCGGCGTTTTCATCGACGGCGGCGCCGGTGTCGGCAGAGTCACAAAGCGCGGGCTGGACCAGCCCGTGGGCGCCGCTGCCATCAACTCGGTGCCCCGGCGCATGATCGAAGAAAATGTCCGCGAGGTCTGCAGGCTCTGCGACTACCACGGCGGCATTTCTGTGATCATCTCTGTTCCGGACGGGCAGCGCCTCGCCCAAAAAACGTTCAATCCCCGCCTCGGCATCACCGGCGGCATTTCCATTCTTGGGACAAGCGGCATCGTCGAGCCCATGAGCGAGCAGGCGCTGGTCGATACCATCCGCGTCGAGCTGCGCCAGCGGCGCGAAACCGGTGCAGACTACGTGCTGCTCACGCCCGGAAACTACGGCGCGGACTATATTCGCGCCTGCATCGGCTTGGACCCCCGAACAGCGGTTCTGACGTCCAATTTTATCGGCGACGCACTGGAAATCTGCCGGGAGCTCGGCTTTTCGGGCGCGCTTCTGGTCGGGCACATTGGAAAGCTTGTCAAGCTCTCGGGCGGCATGTGGAACACACACTCCAAATACGGCGACTGCCGCATGGAGCTTCTTGCCGCGCACGCCGCGGCGCTGGGGCTGCGCGCGGAAAAGGTGCGCGAGCTTCTCGCCTGCGTCATGTGCGACGACTGCCTTCGCATTTTGAAAGAGGAGGGCTTGTACGCGCAGACGCTCACGCGCCTTGCTTCCCGCATCGAGGAAAACCTCGGGCATAAATGCGGCGAAATGACGGCGGGCGCAATTGTTTTTTCGAAGGAATATGGTCTTCTGTGCCAGACCACACAGGCACAGACGTTATTGCAGCAAATCAGGGAGGGCTGAACTATGGTACATTTTGTCGGCGCCGGGAGCGGCGCGGCGGACCTCATCACCGTGCGCGGCGCAAGACTTCTTGCCGAGGCGGACGTGATCATTTACGCGGGATCGCTGGTAAACCCCGAGCTTCTTTCCTACGCGAAGCCCGGCTGCGAGATTCACAACAGCGCAACCATGACGCTCGAAGAAGTCATCGCCGTCATGCGCGATGCGGAAGCGGCAGGCAAAACCACCGTGCGCCTGCACACCGGAGACTCGAGCATCTACGGCGCGGTGCGCGAACAGTTCGACGAGCTGGAAAAGCTCCAGATTTCCTACGACGTCTGCCCCGGCGTGAGCGCATTCTGCGGTGCGGCAGCGGCGTTAAAAGCAGAATACACGCTGCCGGATGTCAGCCAGACGGTGATCATCACCCGCGCTGCCGGAAAAACGCCCGTTCCGGAGAAAGAATCCATCCGCTCGCTTGCTGCCCATCAGGCGACGATGGTGCTGTTTCTCAGCACCTCCCTGACCGAGCAGCTGCAAAAGGACCTGCTCGCGGGCGGCTATGCGGAAAGCACCCCCGCTGCCGTTGTTTACAAGGCGACCTGGCGCGATCAGAAAATCTTCCGCTGCACCGTGGGGACGCTTCACGAGACGGTCACGCAGAACGGTCTGACCAAAACGTCCCTGATCGTCGTCGGCGGCTGCCTCGGAGGCGAGTATATGAGGTCTCTTCTCTATCACCCCGGCTTTTCCACTGAGTTCCGCGAGGCAAGCGAATGACCGCGGCAATCTTCTGCTACAGCCGCACCGGATGTGAGACCGCACGGCGGGTTTTGTCGGCTTTCACCGCACACGATACCGTCTGCTATACGCTTGCGCGCTTTGCCCAGCCCGGCTTTCTGCCGCTTGAAAAAGGCGTCTACGGCGCGGAATTTTCGCGCTGCGGCGCGCTCATTTTCATCGGCGCGTGCGGCATTGCCGTGCGGGAGATTGCGCCCTTCGTCCGCAGCAAAAAGACGGACCCGGCAGTGCTTGTGATCGACGACCGGGCGCGCTTTGTCATTCCGATTCTCTCCGGACACATCGGCGGGGCAAACGAGCTTGCGCAGGCGCTTGCCGCCGCGCTGCATGCCGCGGCAGTCATCACCACCGCGACCGACGCTCACGGCAAGTTTTCCGTCGATGCCTGGGCAGCGCGAAATGACTGCGCGATTTCCGATATGGCGCTTGCCAAAGCGTTTTCCGCTGCCATTTTAGAGCGCGACCTGCCGCTTATGAGTGCGTTTCCGATTGCATCCGCACTTCCGGGCGGAATTTTCGAAGCAGCCTCGGGCAAGCTTGGCGTGTACATCGGCTGCGACACAAAATCGCCCTTCGGGCAAACGCTGCGCCTGATTCCAAAGAAGCTGCGCGTCGGCGTCGGCTGCCGCAGGGGCATTTGCGAGGAGGCGGTTGTGTCCGCCATCCGGCAGGTTTTTGCGGATCATGCGCTCGACCTGCGCGCTGCCGCGGGCGTCTATTCGATTGACCTGAAAAAAGACGAACCGGGGCTTCTGGCAGCTTGCCGGACGCTTCGTCTTCCGGCGCAGTTTTACAGCGCGCAGGCGCTTGCCGCCGTGCCGGGAAGCTTTTCGGATTCCGGCTTCGTCGCATCCGTCACAGGCGTGGGCTGCGTCTGCGAGCGCGCGGCGATGCTGGGCGCGGAGCGGCTTCTGGTTCCGAAAACCATCTGCGGCGGCGTCACCGTCGCCGTTGCCATCGAGCACTGGGAGGTAGACTTTGGGTAAAGTATTTGTTGTGGGCATCGGCCCCGGAAATTTTGAAAACATGACCATCCGCGCCGACCGCGCACTTTGCGCCTGCGACGCCATCGTCGGGTATCCGGTCTATGTCGATCTGGTCAAGGACCGCTACCCCGGAAAGGCGCTCTATCAGACGCCCATGACGAAGGAGGTCGCCCGCTGCCAGCTGGCGCTCGATCTGGCGCGCGAGGGAAAAACCGTGTGCCTCGTCTGCTCCGGCGACAGCGGCATCTACGGCATGGCAGCGCTGGTCTTCGAGCTGCGCGGAGAAAGCACGCAGCCAGAAATCGAAGCGGTCCCTGGTCTGACTGCCGCATGCTCCGGCGGCGCGGTGCTGGGTGCGCCCCTGACGCACGATTTTGCCGTCGTGAGCTTATCTGACCGCCTGACCCCTTGGGAAACGATTGAAAAGCGGCTGCTTGCCGCCGCGCAGGCGGATTTTTCGATTGCGATCTACAACCCCGCAAGCCACGGAAGACCCGAGCATCTGGCGCGCGCCTGCGAAATCCTGCTGCGCGTGCTGCCGGAGAACCGGCTCTGCGGCATCGTCCGCAACATCGGACGCGAGGGGCAATCGCACCGCGTTCTGACGCTCCAAGAGCTTCAGACTGCGCCGGTCGACATGTTCTGCACCGTCTTCATTGGAAACTCGTCCACCAAGGAGCTGTCCGGCGCGCTCATTACGCCGAGAGGATACCGCAATGTATAACATCTGTGTCTTCGGCGGCACAACCGAGGGACGCGAGCTGGTTGAATTTCTGTCCGCGCAGCCCTGCAACGTGACCGCCTGCGTGGTAACAGACTACGCGCAGTCGCTGCTGCCCGCGTCCGGGCATGTGACCGTCTCGGCGAAAAAGCTCCCCGCGGGCGAAATCGCAGCCATGCTGCTGTCGCAGCGCTTCGATCTCGTCGTCGACGCCACGCACCCCTACGCGCAGTCCATCACCAAAAGCATCGCGCGCACCTGCCGCGAAACCGGCACGCAGTATGTACGGCTTCTGCGCAAGCCCTCTGCCGTTTCCCCCGATGCTTTGTATTTTGAAACCACCGAGGAAGCGATCTCTTTTTTGCGCCGGACAAGCGGCAGGATTCTGCTGACCACCGGTAGCAAGGAGTTATCCCAATACGCTGCCATCGAAGACTTTTCAAACCGGGTCTGGGCGCGCGTGCTGCCCCTGGCGTCGTCCCTGGATGCCTGCCAGAAGGCAGGGCTCCCGCCCGCGCACATTTTCGCGATGCAGGGACCGTTTTCCGCTGCAATGAACGCCACCATGCTCCAAAGCATCACAGCCGCCTTTCTTGTCACGAAGGACGGCGGCGCGCCCGGCGGCTTCGAGGAAAAGGCGGCAGGCGCAAAACAGGCAGGTGCAAAGCTGGTCGTCATTGGTCGTCCGCCGGAGGCGGATGCCGGTCTTTCCCTGGAGGAAACCATCGCGACGCTTTGCAGCCGCTTCGGCTTTCCTCTAACCCCGGAGGTCTTCCTTGCCGGCATCGGTCCCGGCAGCGAGCGCTTTCAGCTCCCCGCCATCCGCGAGACAATTCAAAAATCCGACTGTCTCATCGGCGCGCAGCGCATGCTGGACGCCGTCGCGCGTCCCGGGCAGCAGACCTGCGACGCCATTGCCCCGGAGAACATCGCTTCGGCGGTCCGCGCGCATCCCGAATGCCGGACCTTTACCGTCGTTCTCTCCGGAGACACCGGCTTTTTCAGCGGCGCGAAGAAGCTTCTTCCGCTGCTGTCCGGCTGCAAAGTCACGGTTCTTCCGGGCATCAGCTCCATGAGCTACCTGTGTGCGAAGCTGGGTGCAAGCTACGACGATGCGGCAATCGTCAGCCTGCACGGAAGAACCGCCGACATTGCCCGCGCCGTGCGCGCCAACCGGAAGGTCTTCGCCCTGGTCGGAGGACCTAACGGCATGCAGGCGCTGTGCGCGCGGCTGGTTGACGCCGGCCTTTCGCAGGTGCGCGTCAGCGTCGGCGAGCGGCTGAGCTACCCGGATGAAAAAATCACCTGCGGCACGGCGCGAGAGCTGTCAGAGCAAACCTTTGATAAGCTGAGCGTCGCGCTGATTGAAAACGATCATCCCGACGCCATCGTCACTCACGGTCTGCCGGACGAGGCGTTTTTGCGCAGTCTGGAACCGGGAAAGCTTGTCCCCATGACCAAAAGCGAGGTGCGCAGCGTGTGTCTGTCTAAATTGCAGCTCACACAGGACGCCGTCTGCTGGGATGTCGGCGCAGGTACTGGCTCTGTTTCCATTGAAATGGCAATACAGGCATCGCGCGGGCGCGTCTATGCGATCGAAAAAAACGAGCAGGCGCTTGCGCTTCTGCAGGAGAACAAGACCCGCTTCTCACAGGAGAATCTGGACATCGTCCCCGGCGCAGCGCCGCAGGCATGCGAGGCGCTTCCTGCCCCGACGCATGTGTTTCTCGGCGGAACGTCCGGCAATCTGCCGGAAATTCTGGCGCTCATCCTGCACAAGAACCCGCACGCGCGAATTGTTGCAACGGCGGTGACGCTCGAATCCGCCGCCGCGCTGACCGGCTGCATGAAAAATTTCAAGAGTGCGGACTGCATTTCGATGCAGGTTTCCAAAGCCTCCGCCGCCGGAAGCTACCATCTGATGAAGGCGCAGAATCCGGTCTGGATTTTCATGCTGCAAAACGGAGGCGCTTGTTCATGAAATGGTCCTTGTATGCGCTGCTGCTCGGTTCGTTTCTCGATCTTCTGATCGGCGACCCGCACGGCTTTCCGCACCCGGTGATCGCCATTGGCAAGATGATTTCCGTTCTGGAGCGGTTTTTCCGGCGGCTCTGCCCCAAAAATACGCGCGGCGAGATTCTCGCAGGGGGTCTGATCTGGTTTTTCACGGCGGCAATCTCCACTGCCGTTCCGGTTCTCCTTCTTTTTGCGGCGCAGCGGATTTCCGTCTATCTGCGCCTGGCGCTGGAGAGCGTCATGTGCTGGCAGATTCTCGCGGCAAAATCTCTGCAGGGCGAGAGCATGAAGGTCTATGCTGCGCTCAAAACTGCGACGCTTCCGGACGCGCAGAAGGCGGTCTCCATGATCGTCGGGCGCGATACGGAACGGCTCGATGAACCGGGCGTTGCGCGCGCGGCAGTCGAAACCGTGGCAGAAAACACATCCGACGGGGTCATCGCGCCGCTTTTTTATCTCGCGCTCGGCGGCGCCGGGCTCGGCTTTTTCTATAAGGCGGTCAACACGATGGACTCCATGCTCGGCTATGTCGAGCCGCCCTATAAAAATATCGGCTTGATTCCGGCGAAGCTCGACGATGTGTTCAATTTCATCCCCGCGCGGCTCTCGGCGCTTTTCCTGCTGGCGGCAGGCGCGCTTTTGCATCTGGATGTCAAAAACGGCTGGCAGATGTTCCAGCGCGACCGCTACAAGCACGCAAGCCCCAACTCTGCGCAAACAGAGTCGGTCTGCGCCGGGCTTCTGGGGCTCCGGCTGGCAGGCGATGCGTGGTACCACGGGGTGCTGCACAAAAAGGATTTCATCGGAGACGCGAAGCGGGAAATTTCCCCGGAGGATATTCCGCGCGCGTGCCGTCTGATGTATGCGGCGGCAGCGCTGGCGCTGTTCGTCTTCGCACTGGTCAAAGCCATTCTGATTTTCTGAGGAACCGCTATGCTATATGAAACGCAAAACCCGCACGGCGGCGATGTCTACGGCATGGAGGTCCGGCTCGATTTTTCCTCGAACGTCAACCCGCTCGGTCCGCCGCCGTCCGTGATTTCCGCGATGCAGCGCGCCTGCGCGCAGGTGCGGCAGTATCCGGACCCCTATTGCAGAGCCCTTACCCGCGCGATTGCTGCACACGAAGGCGTGCCGGAGCGCAGCATTCTGTGCGGCGCGGGCGCGGCGGAGCTGATCTATGCGTACTGTGATGCGCTGCGCCCGAAAAAAATTGCGGAGCTGGCTCCGACGTTTTCAGAGTACAGCGCCGCAGCAGCGCACTTTGGGGCAAGCGTTGCGCGCTTTTCGCTCCATGCCCCGAACTTTGCGCCCGATGAAACGCTTTTTTCGTTTTTAGAGTCGGAAAAGCCGGACGCGCTGTTTCTCTGCACGCCCAACAACCCCACCGGAAAAACCATCCCCCGCGCGCTTCTGGAATCGGTCCTGCAGCAATGCAAAAAGCAGCACACGCACGTGCTGCTCGACGAGTGCTTTCTCGATTTTACGGACGAGAAAAGCGCCCAAGACCTTCTGCCGCAATTTGAAAATCTTCTGATTTTAAAGGCGTTTACCAAAAACTTTGCCCTTGCCGGCGCGCGCGTGGGCTACTGCCTGACAGAAAATCATGCGCTGCTGCGCAAAATGTCCCAAAGCTGCGAGCCGTGGAATGTCTCTCTTCCGGCACAGGCGGCAGGCGTCGCTGCCTTGCAGGAATGGTCCTGGGTTTCACGGGCGCGGAAAATCGTGCGCGAAGAGCGGACGTTTCTCTCGCAGGAACTTCTGAGTCTCAACATTTCGGTCTGTCCTTCCGAGGCAAACTACCTGCTGCTGCGCGCACCGCTCGGGCTGGATGCGGCGCTTCTGCGGCGCGGCATTGCCATCCGCAGCTGCGAAAATTACCCCGGACTCGGTCCCGGCTGGTACCGCATCGCGGTCCGGCTGCACGAAGAAAACGAAGCGCTGCTGGAAACCATGCGGCGCGTGACGGAGGAAGCACATGGCATATAACATTATGGTTCAGGGCACCATGTCCAACGCCGGAAAAAGCCTTCTGTGCGCCGCACTCTGCCGGATTTTCCGGCAGGACGGTCTGCGCGCAGCACCGTTCAAAAGCCAGAACATGGCGCTCAACTCGTTCATCACCGCCTCCGGCGGCGAGATGGGAAGGGCCCAGGTCGTGCAGGCGGAGGCTGCCGGCATTGCGCCCGACGTGCGCATGAACCCGATTCTTCTCAAGCCAACCACCGACGTCGGCAGTCAGGTGATTGTAAACGGGCAGGTGCTCGGCAACATGCGCGCGATGGAGTATTACCGGCGCAAGCGGGAGCTGCTTCCCGCAGTGCTGGAAGCATACCGCTCCCTCGCGGCGGAATATGACGTGCTTGTCATTGAGGGCGCGGGAAGCCCGGCGGAGATTAACCTCAAGCAGGACGATTTTGTGAACATGGGACTGGCAAAGCTGGTGGACGCGCCGGTGCTGCTTGTCGGGGATATCGACCGCGGCGGCGTCTTTGCCCAGCTCTACGGCACGGTCGCGCTGCTGGAAGAAGACGAGCGCGCGCGCATCAAGGGCTTGATCGTCAACAAATTCCGCGGCGACGCTTCGATTCTGGAGCCCGGACTTCGCCAGCTGGAAGCGCTCTGCGGCATTCCGGTGGCGGGCGTCGTGCCGTATACGAACGTCGACATCGACGACGAGGACAGCCTTTCCGAGCGCTTTACAAAAAAGACCGCGCGAAAGCTTCTGGACCTTGCCGTCATTCGCCTGCCCCGCATTTCGAACTTCACCGACTTTTCGCCCTTTGAGCGCTTCGATGGCGTTTCTCTTCGCTATGTCGACCGGGTTTTCGAGCTCGGCGCGCCGGACATGATTCTGCTGCCCGGCACCAAAAGCACAATTGCAGATCTCCAATGGCTGCGCCAGAGCGGACTGGAAACGGCGATTCTGAAGGAAGCTGCGCGCGGGACGCTCATTTTCGGCGTCTGCGGCGGCTATCAGATGCTGGGGCAATCTGTTTCGGACCCCGGCGAGGTGGAAGCGGCGGGCGTCACGCAAATCCGCGGCATGGGGCTTCTTCCCATGGACACGGTCTTCCACGGCGAAAAGGTCCAGACGCAAACGAAGGGCGTCTTTTCCGGCGTTACGGGGCTTCTTTCCGGGCTGAACGGTCTTTCCTATACCGGCTACGAGATTCACATGGGAAGAAGCCAGGCGCAGCTGCCGCCGCTCACCGGCTCCGGCAATGTCTACGGCAGCTATGTCCACGGCGTCTTCGACGCGCCGGGTGTGGCAGACGCGATTTTGCAGGCGCTGTGCAAAAAGCGCGGACTGGACGCTTCTGTCCTCGGCGCGTTCGACGCAGCCGCTTACAAGACCCAACAGTACGATCTTCTGGCAGACGCTGTGCGCGCGGGGCTCGATATGGACCTCGTCTACCGCGCCCTGCGCCGCGAAATCTGACACGAAAACGCACACGCTTCCGACAGCAAAACCGGACCTGCCTGATTGCTCAGGCAGGTCCGGTTTTTCGGTTTACGCAGCTTCACAAGCTGTTTTCGCGCAGAAACGCAAGGCTCTTTTCCATTGCCTGCTGCGCGCAGTGATGATAGCTTGTTCCCCAGAGCTCCGGCGTGATGCCGCCCGTGTAGCCGCGGTCGGAAAGCACCTTCAGATAGGTTTTCATCGGGAGCGTTCCATCGCCCGGTGCAAGGCACATTCCATTTTTCGGAAGATCGATGTCGATAAAATGCACGTGGCAGAGATCCCTTCCCAGCAGCTCTGCCGCCGTGGAAAAGTTCTCCCCGTTCAGCGCCAGCGCCGGAACCATGCCGCTGACACCAGCGGAAACAATGTTTTCTGCCATGTCCGGATGCGCGTCCGTAATCTGTCGGACAGCAGCGACGGCATTGGACCACCAGACCTCCGCGTTTTCCTCCGCCCAGCCGGGATGGGCGGAAATCAAATCGTGGTCCGCCCTTCCCTCCGCTGCAAGCGCGCCGCTTTCCGAAATCAGAAGCGCCTTGACAGAGGTGGTTCCGATGTCAATTCCAAGAATATAGCGTTCCATGTAGTTCCTCCAAACAATTCCAAAACGCAAAATCAATCATAACCGTGCATATTTGTGAAGCTCTATGGTTTCTTTTGACTCGTCCAGTGTGAACCCGTTTGGAGAAAAATACTATTCCTATCTTTCATTGTTTTCTATACATATACACCTTATTTTGTATGATAATTGTTTCATTTTTCTATTTTCTTTTCTATCCGCTCATTTGTTTTGAACAAAAATGAATGATTTTGAACTTTTCTATTGACAAAAAAACCACGCCGTGCTATACTGCAATCGTAACGGGGAACCGGCTCGTGCTGCGGTGCAGAATACGCAGGGCGCCGGACTCTATTTAAACGGATTTTATAGAATTTGGAGGAATTTGAGCATGTATGATATTGATCTGAATCGCTACACCGAGGTTGTCGACAGCGCCATCGCGCTGCGTCCGCAGATTGAAAAGGCAGTCGACGAAATTTGCGCGCAGGGCTATTCCAACCTGTTTTTCATCGGCTGCGGCGGCACCTACGCCCACTCGCTGCCGATGATGTACTGGCTGGAGTCGACGACCAACAAGGTCGAGGCGCACGCTGTCATCGCTGCCGAGTTCATGGTCATGGGGCATAAGGCGTTCTCGAAGGACTCCGTCTGCATCTTCTCGACCCGCTCGGGCAACACCAAGGAAATCGTTGCCGCCGCAAAGTTCTGCAAGGAGGCAGGCGCGCGCACGATGGTCTACGTCTCCAACGACAACACCCCCGTCTGCGAATATGCCGATTATAAATTCTACAGCCCGGCAGAAGACCCCGATCTGTGCGAGGCGATCTACTCCTACACCATCTGCCTGCTCGGCAGATTCATGAAGAACGCCGGCGCGTTCGACAAGTACGACGAGTTCATGGCGCAGTATGCCGGTCTGACAAAGTACCTGATCGCGGGCAAGGAAAAGTTCGACCCGTTCTGCCAGGAGCTTGCAAAGAAGTTCAAGGACGTCGACTATCACATGGTCATCGGCGGCGGCATGCTCTGGGGCGAGGCATATGACTATGCAATGTGCATTCTCGAAGAGATGCAGTGGATCCGCACAAAGTCCATCCACGTCTGCGAGTATTTCCACGGCACGCTGGAGCTGGTGGAAAAGGACACGAGCCTCATCCTGTTCTACGGTGAAGACGAGACCAGACCGCTCATGGACCGCGTGCTGAAGTTCTCGAAGACCGTCTCCGACGAAATCACGATTTTCGACACCAAAGAGGTCGAGCTTCCCTTTACCGACCCCGAATTCCGCAAGATCGTCTCCCCCATCGTGATCTATGCCATCACCGAGCGCCTGTCCGCGCACCTGGCAAAAGAGCGCAATCACCCGCTCACCACCAGAAGATACTACCGCCAGATGGAGTATTGATCCCATGCAAAAAGCCGAGGCTCCGGCGAGCCTCGGCTTTTGAAAACAGCCCAGGAAAGGAAGACAGCAAATGATTCGAGTCATCGGCGTCGGCGATTGTTTTGTCGACCGGTATCTATTTCAGAACACCATGTACCCCGGCGGAAACTCCGTGAATTTTGCCGTCTTCGCCCGGATGCTGGGGCATGAGAGCGCATTCTGCGGGAATCTGGCGCAGGACGTCTATGCCGGCATGATTCTCGATGCGCTGGACGCCTGGCACATCGAGCACGAGCATTGCCGGATTCTGCCGGACGGCGAGACCGGTCATGGCTCGATTCAGCTGGTAAACGGCGACCGCGTCATCTCCGACGACAACGACAACGGCTCGGCAAAGCGCGACCCGCTGCCTATTACGCCGGAGCTTCTGCAGTATTTGCGCAGCTTTGACCTCATTCACAGCGCCTGCTACGGCTTTCTCGAGCCGCAGCTGCCGCGCCTTTCGTGCGCCGGTGTTCCAATTGCCTTCGACTGCTCGGAAAACTGGGTGGATGAAGGCTATCTCAACGCAGTTGCGCCTTACTGCTCCATCATTCTGTTCTCCGGCAGCGCCTATCCCAGGCAGCTGCTTCTGCGCCGGATGCGGCAGGCATGCGTCCTCGGCTGCGACATTGCCATCGGCACCGTCGGCGCGCAGGGCGCGCTGGTCTGGGATGGGCAGCAGCTCTATGAGCTTGCACCGTATCGCGCGGTAGGCGGCATTCTCGACACCACCGGCGCCGGCGATTCCTTCTTCACCGGCTTCTGCACCACATACATCGAAGGTCGCAAGCAGCTCATGGCGCTTCTCGATCAGGGTGCCTTCGATCTGTGCGCGCAGGACCACGCAAGCTTCCGCGCGGCGCTGATTCAGAGGAGCATGCACACTGGAAACGCGATGGCAATGCGCACATGCATGACGCCCGGCTCCTTTGGGCGCGGCGTTTCGATGGATCTGGAGGAAAAAAACTGATGCAATACCGCTTTGCTGCGTTCGATCTGGACGGAACGCTTTTGAACGACAAAAAAGAACTGACCCTCAAAACCCGCGCAGCACTTGCGCAGCTGCAAGCGCGCGGTGTACGGCTGATTCTGGCAAGCGGGCGCCATCCGAAGGGCGTTCTGCCGCTGGCGCAGGAGCTGGATTTCCCGGCGCAAAGCGGCGTGATCCTCTGCTTCAACGGCGGCTGCGCCGTAGACTGCCGGACGGGAAACGCGCTGGTGCGCTACTGCATGGACGGCTCGGTTGCCGTTTCGGTCATTCGCGCCTGCCGCGCCTTTGGTCTTCAGCCCCTGACCTATACGGACACCACGCTTCTTTGCGAAGACGCGCAGAACGAATACGTCCAGCTCGAGGCACGGCTGAACCATCTGCCGGTCGTAGAGGTCCGGGACCTTTCGCAGAGCCTTCCCGCGCATGTGGATAAGCTGCTGCTGGTTGCGCCGCCGGAAACGGTGCGCGCTGCGCTCGAGCCCCTGCAGAAGCAGTTTGCCGGTGTGTGCGATATTTACTGCTCGGCGCCGTATTTTATCGAGGTCATGACCACCGGCGTCAACAAAGCCTCGGCGCTGCGTGCGCTTCTGGAAAACTTCGGCGCAGGTCCGGAAAGTCTCGTGTCCTTTGGAGACGGACAGAACGATATTCCCATGCTGGACCTTGCCGCCATCGGCGTCGTGATGGAAAATGCAAGCCCGGACGTGAAAGAACACGGGCAAATGATCACGCGCAGCTGCAATGACGACGGCGTCGCAGCCGCAATCGAGAGAATCTGGCAGCTCCCATCAGAGGAAAAGGCTTGATGCGCAGACGGCGCAAACGCTCCCGCATCGAAGCTTGACAGAACAGAAACCTGCCGATATACTATATAAATAAAAAGAAAATATTTGGAAGCATTTCGAAGGTCCTTTGGTCCGGCGAATGCGCAGGAGGTAGCGGCTTGATCAAGCAGGAACGGCATGCCCGCATTTGTGAATATCTCGACAAGCATCAATTTGCAAGCATCAACACGCTGATGGAGCAGATCGGTGCATCCAAATCGACCGTCCGCCGGGATCTGATGGAGCTGCAGGAGGAGAAAAAAATTGCGTTTGTGCGCGGTGGAGCGGCATCCACCAATCAGCAGTTTGTGCAGGAATCGCCGTACCACGTCAAGCAGAGTACCAACACCGCGGAAAAAGAACGCATCGGCGCGGCTGCCGCACAGCTGGTCCAGACGGGCGAGACGATTTTTCTTGCCAGCGGAACGACGACACGCGCCGTGCTGCCCGGACTGTCCGAGGTCGATTTTCTGAATCTGGTCACGAACGATCTGCAGATCGCGATGGATGCAGCCGAGATGGAGAACATCGCGCTGACCATGACGGGCGGCTCGGTGCGCCCCGGTTACTACGCGCTGCGCGGCGTTCTCGCGGAAGACAGCATGCGCGTAATGAAGACCGGCACGGCGTTCGTCAGCTGCGACGCCATCGATATCCAGACCGGCTGCTACATCGCAAACGCCGACGAGGTGGGGCTGCTGCGGCAAGTGGTCGAATCCACCAGCTATCTGGTCCTGCTTGCCGACCATTCCAAATTCTTCTCCGGCTCCTTTCTCAGCTTCTGTCCGATCGAGCGCGTGGATCTGATCATCAGCGACACCGGACTTCCGGCGGATCTGTGCGACGAAATCCGCAAAAAAAATATCAAGCTGATACTCGCTTAAATATGAAGAGTAAAGAGTAAGAGGAACCCCATGAAATATTCCTACGCCATTTTTGACATGGACGGTCTGATGTTCGACACGGAAAACCTGTTTGTCACATCGTTTGAGACCGAGGTCAACCGCGCAACGGGCTACCGCTTCGAGCGCGAGCAGCTCAAAAAGCTCATCGGCGTAAACGCCAGCAGAACGCGGGAGCTGTTTCCGCAGCTGTTTCCGGGCTGCCCCGTCAGCTGTGACGAGGCATACGCCATCAGTCATGTCTGGATGCAGAACTATTTTGACACGCACGGCGTGCCGGTCAAGCCGGGGCTTCGCGAGCTTCTGGACTTTCTGAAGGCAAACGGGTGCACATGCGCTCTGGCGACCTCCTCCAACCGCAGCGTCGCCGACTATTATCTCGCAGACGCGCATCTGGCGGATTATTTTTCTGTCCTTGTCTGCGGCGACGAGGTCACCCGCAGCAAGCCGGACCCGCAGACGTTCCTGCTTGCCATGCAGAAGCTCGGCGCGCAAAGCCCTGCGCAGTGCGCGGTGTTTGAAGACTCGCGCAACGGTCTGCTTGCCGGCGCAACCGGCGGCTTTCCCGTGTTCCTGGTGCCGGATCTCATTGAGCCGACACCGGAAATGCAGGCGCTGTGCTGTGCAACATGCAAGACGCTCTCCGATGCGATTGCGCTTCTGCAGTAACCCGAACCCATAAAAGGCGCAGAGCATGAGCTGCTCTGCGTTTTTTGCGGAAAATGTGCCGTTTCCCTTGCAAGCAGCGCACGGACGTCCGACAGGAGAAAGTAGCGGATTGGGACCGCTAAAGAAGAGGCAGGGATGAGCGTTACATCCCCATTTATGTAAGCGCGGCCGCTCCCACACGACTGCGGTTACAAACAAAAACCGTGCTGCCTGATATGGCCGCACGGAAACGAAGCCCTGACCCGGATCGGGAAAGGAACGCAGCATTTCGGTCCCGGTCGTGGCAGGACGCAGGGCAGCTCTCGGAAGACCTGACTTATTCTGACCAAGCAGACATCACAGTGACTGACTCGCGGGGCTTCTCACCCCATTCCACCTGCAAGCACATGGCTTACGCGAACTACCCGATATTCATTTTTTATCATTATAAGATAGAAATACGCAATTACTAATATCATTTTTCTGCGCGATATATTGGATTTTGCATAACTTCATCTAAAAAATGAAATAGTCCGCTGTAACATCTCCTACAGCACGAATTTTACGTCAGAGATCTTGATCCCCTGCGCAGTGAACTTAAAAAACTGCCCGTGAGACGCTTCTCTCACAGGCAGTTTTGTTAGTTTATGCCGCTGTATGGACCTTTTCCCAGCGGACAGTCGCGTAGAACACAATCGAGAGCGCCGCTGCGATCGTCCAGCCGATGGGCCAGGAAATCCAGATGCCGGTCGTGCCGAGCGCGGTGCGGGAAAGCACCTCCGCCAGCGCCACGCGGAGCACCAGATCGGTGAACGTCGCAATCATGAACTTCTTCATAAGGCCCGCGCCGCGGAGCACACCGTCGGAGACGAGCTTGGCAGACACGATGAAGTAGAACGGCGCGATGATGCGCAGGAACGCAACGCCTGTATCCATTGCCTGCCCCGTGGGGCTCTCAAGGAAGATGTGTACAAGTGGCTGCCCGGCGAACACATAAAGTGCCACCAGCGGCACGCACAGCGCCCAGACGAGTTTGATACCAGCCCGAAAGCCGGACTTGATGCGATCATATTTGCTGGCCCCGAGGTTCTGCGCCGTATAGTTGGAAATGCCGTTGCCGAGCGTGGTAAGGGACGTGATAACCATGTTGTTGAGCTTCACCGCCGC
>CEAB01053804.1_pt1 | contig 24648 bp, 23 predicted proteins | sample 557651 | NCBI WGS metagenome assembly CEAB01 (sample SAMEA3182046, study PRJEB8094) | gut metagenome | biome: human; feature: gut; material: Stool; isolation source: human stools | place: Canada | collected 2011-11-15
GCCAGAGGCACGTTGTTGAAGTTCTCCTGCAGCAGCTTGACTGCCCAGGTCATCAGCTCCGGACCGTTGGACTCGGCAGGACCGATGTTGACATCCAGATACGTTGCGCCAGCCTTGATCTGCTGTGCGGCACGCTCGAGGATGGGATCGGGGTTGAACGTTGCCATTGCCTCGCGGATGACCGGGGAGATGCAGTGGATACGCTCGCCGATGGTGACGAACTTCGGGGATTCGGGATCTCTCTGCTTGTAGTGTGCGTCGAGATCGTCGCGGATCTTGATGGCGGGGATGGAGGCAGCGATCTTCTCGAAGTCCAGAGGAGCATCGGCGTCGACAACCTTCTTTGCCTCTGCCGGCTTCTTGGAAGCGGCAGCAGCCTCTGCGGCAGCCTTGTACTCGCCGTCTTTGAGGTACTTGACCAGCTCGACAGCCTCGCGGGTACCGACGACAACGTTCCAATCCGGCAGCTTGTCCTGAATTTCGCCCTTCATGACGGCAACCTTGCCCGGGATGATGAGGGTACGGTTGTTGATCTTGTTTGCCAGATCGAACTCGTCGAAGAACTTCTTGACGGAGGTCGAGGAGAACTTGCCGGCTGCCCATGCCGTCAGGACGGACATACCGGAAGCGTCGGTGATCAGCAGGTTGATGGGCACCTTGGAGCGCTCGAGTTCGCCGGAGACCAGGAAGTAGGTCAGCGCGAAGTCGACCGTCAGTGCGCAGGGGTCGTCGGGCGTTGCGCCGTTGATCGGATAGATGCCGGGCGCGACCTTCATCGGCTTCTGCGGGTCGGTGAAGATGTTCTGACGCAGACCGTACAGCGGCAGAGCCTCTGCGTAGCCGATCTTGTCCATGACGATGATCGAGCCGTACTTCAGAACGAAGACGGAAGCAAGCGCGGTTTCCAGATGCTCGTTGTGGTCGCACAGAACGCCGAGGTTGACCAGCGACGGATAACCGAAGGTACGGTCGCCGTCCTTGATGGCGGTGCGGCGGACGAGAACTGCGTTTGCGAAAGTTTCCTTGACGGTCTCGGCGGTAACGTCGAGAATCAGGTTCTTGTTGCCAGCCTTCTCCAGAGCGGCGACGGTGTCGTGCAGCTCGGACAGGTCTGCGCCATGGACGCCCAGAACGATACCGGCAGCGGTTGCGATGGCGTTCATAGCCTCGAAGTTATCCTTGTTGGCGCCGTTGAGGATGGGCTTGTTGTCCTTGATTGCCTCGACAGCTGCCTTTGCGGTGTCGACGTCCTTGGTGTCAATGATGACGGTACGGCCTTCGATGGCGGCTGCCTTCTTGCACAGCTCGACAAACTTTGCGCTGTCGCCTGCGTCGTGAACGAAGACGCACTCCACCATCTCGCGCTCGCCGATGCGCTCGTAATCGACCTTCTTGATACCTTCGATGCGCGCTTCGACCTTCGCGTCGTCCATGTCGGTAGCAAGGGTCGCTGCGAACAGGTTGCGGTTGACGAGGGTCTTCTCGTGACGCATCATGACGGTTTCGCCGCCGAGCTTATGTTCGCCGACCGTGACGGTCTTCATGGGAGGCGCGGTAGCTTCAGACAGAAGAGCGATCGCTTCTTCGGACATGTAGGGGCACTTTGTGATTTCAATGGAGCCCTGGGCAACCTTCATGCAGAAAGCCATACATGTGGGGCTGCCGCACTCTTTACAGTTCTTCTTGGGAGATAATTTGAAAATGTCAAGACCTTTAACTGCCATAGTAACTCATTCCTCCTCTGCTTACATCAGCGCGCGGATCATCGCGGCGATGGTCTTCACGGCTTCCGGATGGCGCAGGATCACTGCGTCGGAGCCACCTGCCAGAACCGCAGCCGCGGTGGTGATTTCCATTTCGATGCCGCGCTCTTCCTGGCTGCCCCACTCTGGCATATCAGCCTCGGACATGACGGATTCCTTGACGCCCCAGGTATCGGAGGACACGGGGGTCATGATGGGCATCTGGAGCATGGCGTCCGCCTGCTTCAGCGCAGCGTCCTTGATGCGGTCGAGGGTGGAGGCGACGTATTCGTAGCCGTAGCCAGCGGCAGCGGAGCCGATGTTCATGACGATGTTCTGCGCGTTGACGCCGAGCTGGGTCATGACGGTGTTGAGCTGCTTTGCGAGGTTGATGTCGACAGCGGATTCCGCGCCGACCTTCTGGTTGTATGCAAGACCTGCCGATGCGCCGACGGTCTTATAGTTTTCATCGCGCGCGGAAAGAACGAGGATGTTCTTGCCGGCAAGGGCTTCTGCGACCTTGTTGAACAGCTCGGTGTCCTTCTCGATGTTCTTGCAGCCCATGACGACAATCGGCATTGTGACGGCATCGGAAACGGCCTTTGCCAGAGCAACACACTCTTCTACGGACTTGTTCGCGCCGTTGGGATCGGCGCCTTCAAAGTGCAGGCACAGGAAATCTGCACCTTCCATGGTCTCGGCACGCTTCGCCATGTCAACCACGGTTTCGCAGCCGGCGTAGAACGCCTGCTCACCGGGCATCGTGTACTCGGACATACCGAAGTCGGTCAGCTCGACGCCGATCTTGGGTGCGTTTTTGATTTCGGCGTCAAACCAGTGGAACGGCAGGACATTCTGACCGCCGATCGCAGTTGCTTTTTCGCCAACACCCAGCACAACTTCATTGATGTGGGCATTGAAAGCCTGCTTCTTGGGAACGAAAGGCATAATGTTGAATCCCCCTATATCATAATTTTTCAGACAGCGCCACGCGCCAGTAGGGTGTGGCGCTGCCAAAGGCTTACAGATTTAAATCGCGCATGATCTGGTGCAGCGCCTGCTTGACCGGCGTGTTATCCGGTACCTGAGAGCTGGGCTTGCCGTCGCAGTCATACTCGTAGACGGTCTCGTCCTGCGGAAGCACGCCGATCAGGTCCAGACCATACTTTTCGATCTCTTCCTTCACGCCGGCATTCAGCTGCCCGTTCGGCGCGCGGTTGATGATCAGCTTCATGGTGCCGGGGTTCAGCTCGAGCTCGCGGATCATTTCCGCAATTCTGCCGACCGCCTGCACGCCCCGGCGCGAGCAGTCGGAGATGAGAAGCATGGTGTCTACGTGGGGAAGCGTGCCGCGGGAGATGTGCTCCAGACCCGCCTCGTTGTCGATCACCATGTATTTGTAGTTTCCGGCGTATTTGTCGATCTGGGTTTTGAGAACGCCGTTGACAAAGCAATAGCAGCCCTTGCCCTGCGTTCTTCCCATGACGAGCATGTCGTAGTCGTCTTCCTCGACCAGCGCGGAATTGAACTTCATCTCCGCGTAGTCCGCCTTGGTCATGTTGGCGGGAACCGTGCCCTTCTGCTCAGCTCTTGCCATTTCCTCGCGGATATCACCGAGCGTGGTTTCGACCTCCACGCCGAGGACCTCGTTGAGGTTGGAGTTGGCGTCCGCGTCTACAACGAGAATCGGACCCTTCTTCTGCTTGCACAGATAATCGATGATCATGCCGCAGGTGGTCGTCTTGCCGACGCCGCCTTTCCCGGCAACTGCAATCGTGTGTGTCGCCATGTGTGTCTGCTCCTTTGAAAGCGCCTTACGACTCCGGCAGACGGGACATCTGCCGGAGTGCGCGCGGATAATTAGACGAGGTCGATAAGACCGGCTGCCTTCGCCGCACAGCTTTTCCATGCCGGCGTCGGTCTTCGGGGGGATCGCTCAAAAGAAAATGTCGCTCGTTCTTCGTAGATTTCAGCAACGCTGTAGCCGCCTCCAGATGAAAATTGAATCTGGTCCGCGGAGCCCTTCCTCCCGTAAATTCGATACAAAAGTATCGTAACACAAACTTCCGGCAAAGACAAGCCTATTCTTGCAAAAATTGCATAAAAATATGTAAAAAATGAGCTACCGATATATCAATTTTGATCTGGCTTTTTGCCGTTTTTCGGCTGGCGCGTGTCACAGCCGGGTGAACAGAAATTTCTGCGTCACGCCGCCGCTCTCCACAAACACCGTCAGATCGCCGCTTTCCTTCTCGTCGACCGTCAGCGTCACGTCTTTTCCCTTGACGAAATCGCGCAGCCAGCCGACCGGATCGTCGGTTTCAATCTCCTCAAAAAAGATATCGCGCATCTGGTTGTTGGCGCACAGGTTTTCCACCTCGCGCACAACCTCATAGCTCTGCATGCAGGTTCATCCTCCCCCCCGGGTGACGCGGGGAGCCGGGCGAAAGCATGCGGCTTCCGTGCGGCTCCCGTTCGGGTTATTTCTGTGTTTTCCGGATGATCGTCGTATTGCCGACGAGGTCGACCGAGACAATCTCGCCTTCGACCACAACCTGACGGTCGAGCAGGTCTGTCAGATAGACCATACCGTCTTTGCAGTCGATGCGCTGGACATTGCTCAGCACAAGATTTTCAGGCTCGACCTTGTCCGTATAGACCATTGCAAGGCACATACCGGGTTCCTCCTCAGCCGTTCATGGACGTAAGGACCGTGGAAAGGCGAAGATTGCCCTTTTCAAAGTCACTCACGGCGAGCATGATCTGCTCATAGGCGGCGTTTTCGCCGAGATCCTGCAGCTGCTTTGCCAGCTGCGCCAGCTCATTGGCGTGGGCGGTGTTGTGACCGACCATATACTTCATCAGAGCCATCAGCTCCTGCTTGGGGTCTGCGCAGCCGGAGCAGCCGGCGCACGTATGCTCGTCGCAGCCGTGGGTGTGTTCATGCTCGTGGTCGTGGGGATGGGTGTGTTCATGCGAATGCGTCTGCCCGTCGGCATGGGTATGCTCGTGGGTGTGCATGGTTTCGTCGTGATGCATAATTCTGTTCCTTTCCGGCGGCGCCCGGAAAAAGGACGCCTGTCAATCAATTTTTATCGATTGTCTTCATTATACTAGGACCGGCGCGATTTGTAAAGAGCATGAAATCGGGAAAATAATCCCCCGGGGTGGGATAGAAACACAAATTTCCTGAAATTTTTTGCCGGTTTTGTGTGGAAGTGGCGAGCAAGATGTGGTATACTCGGAGAATCAAACAAGCTTAGAGGGAAGATGCGCCATGGAACACGACCACGAATATCTGCACGAGCACCACATTGCCCACCTGCATACGCCGCAGGACGTCCACACGCCCGAGCAGGCGCAGGAGCATGAGCATTTACACGAGCACACGCATCCCCATGACCACGACCATGCGCATGAGCCGGGCGCGCACGGGCATGTCCACGCGAATACGAAGGCGGTGATCAACCGGCTGGCGCGCGCCATCGGGCATCTGGAATCGGTCAAAAAGATGGTCGAAGACGGGCGCGACTGCTCGGAGGTCCTGATTCAGATTGCGGCGGTCCGCTCTGCCATCAACAACATCGGCAAGGTCATTCTGCAGGACCACATCCAGCACTGCATCGTCGACGCGGTCGAACGGGACGACGAACAGGCGCTTGACAGCCTCTGCCAGGCAATCGACAAGTTCATCAAATAGCGCCCGTAGGCGCGGTATCAAAAGGAGCTGCATGCCGCGGCTCCTTTTTGTGCTGATTGCCGCTTGCATAATCATGCCGGATCGTATATAATTCGCGCAAAGCTATTTACTATAGTATAAACATACCGGGTGAGGCGAGGAATATGAAAGATTATCAGTTCGCATACGGAAAAGGCAGCGTGACGGTGCCGCTGGACGAGCGGTCGGTGCTTGCGGTGCTGCACGGAAACGAGGCGCCCGCGATGCAGGACATCCGCGCGGGGCTTGTTGAGAGTCTGGAAAAGCCGATCGGAGCGAAGCCTCTGCGTGAGGAAATTCCGGCAGGTGCGCGCGTGGCGCTGGTTGTGAGCGACATGTCGCGGTTCTGGATGCGGCAGGATCTGGTCATTCCGCATCTGGTGGCGTATCTGCATACGGCGTGCGGCGTTTCGTATGAACGGCTGACCATTGTCGTGGCAAACGGCACGCACCTGGGAGGCAGCGAGCAGGAGCTGCGCACACTGGTGACACCCGAGGTTTTTGACCGCGTGAAGGTCGAAAACCACGACTGCGAGGCAAAGGATCTTGTCTACCTTGGCACGACCGCGCACGATACGCCCGTGTGGATCAATCATACCGTCGCGGCAGCGGATTTTGTGGTCTGTCTTGGCGCGTGCACCCATCATATCATGGCAGGCTTCGGCGGCGGGCGAAAGAGCATTCTGCCCGGCGTGAGCGGCCTGCAGACGATCCGCCACAATCACGCCTACTCGCTCGACCCGGGCGCGCTGCGCTCGAATCCGAAGATCGGAAACGGTGTTCTGAAGGGAAATCCCCTGCACGAGGACATGTGCGAAGCAGCGGCGATGCTGCCGCACCTGTTCATGGTGAATCTCGTCATGAACGCGCAGATGCAGCTGTGCGCGATTTTCTCGGGGCACTATCTCAAATCCTGGGAAGAAGGCTGCAGACTCGTCAACAAAATTTATCAGGTGGATGTGCCGGAACAGGCGGACGCGATCGTCACCAGCTGCGGCGGCTTCCCGAAGGACATCTCCCTCTATCAGGGGACCAAGACGATTGATAACGTCGAGTCCGGCTTAAAGCCCGGCGGCACGCTGATTCTGATGATCGAGGCGCCCGAGGGCGGCGGACCCGAGGAGTATTTCGGCTGGTGTAAGAATCTGCTCGACGGCACGATCGAACAGCGCCTGCGCGAGGCGTTCACCGTTGCGGGCTATATCTTCTTCCAGAATTGCGAGCAGGCGCAGCGGCAGAAGATTTTCCTCTATTCCTCGATTCCCGACGAGCAGGTCCGCCCGATGGGCATGCGCTCGTTCTCCGATATGACGGAGCTTCTGAAGGAAGCAAAGCTCGACGGCAAATCCATCTATGTCATTCCCAATGGCGCAACCGTTGTTCCCCATGTGTGTTAAGGAGGTATCCGCATGAACATCCAGAATTACATCGCAAAGCGCTTTCAGCATGCCGGCTCCGGTTTGTCGCTCGACACCGAGGCGCTGGCAAAATACAGCGATATCATCGATCTTTCCATCGGCGATACCGACTTTACCACTGACGAAGCCATCATTGAAAAGGCATACCTCGACGCAAAGGCGGGGCACACCCATTACGGAGACCCTAAGGGAGACCCGGAGCTGATTGCCGCTGTCTGTAAAGCATGGCAGGAGGACTTTTCGCAGGCGCTTACCCCCGACCATGTGCTCGTCACCGCGTCGAGCTGCCTCGGCATGGCACTGACGATGCTGGCAATTTTAAACCCCGGCGATGAGGTGATCGTGTTCTCGCCGTACTTTGCCATGTACCGCAGCCAGATTGAGCTTGCCGGCGGCGTGTGCGTCGATGTGCCGACGTATGCGTGCGAGAACTACGCGATTTCCGAAGAGCGCCTGCGCGCGGCAATCACGCCGAAGACGAAGGCAATCATCTTCAACAACCCGACGAATCCCACCGGTATGGCATATGGGCGCGAGACGCTGGAGCTGCTGGCAAAGATCGCGCAGGAGTATGACCTGCTCGTTGCGGCGGACGAAATTTATACCACCTATTTATATGAAGGCGACTATATTCCGCTGCGTACGCTCCCGGGTATGCTGGAGCGGACCATCACGCTCAACAGCTTCTCGAAAAACTTCCTCATGACCGGCTGGCGCGTGGGCGTGATCATCGCAGAGCCTGCGCTGCTGTGCGTCATGAATCAGGTCAACGGCGCGCTGATCTACTCCGCTCCGTCCATCTCCCAGAGAGCGGCAATTGCGGCGCTGGAAAACCGGGCGCGCATCCGCGAGCGCTACATTGCCGCCTACCGCGAGCGTATTTTCTACTCGACCGAGCGGCTGGAAAAGCTCCCGTATTTGAGCCTTGTCGCGCCGAAGGGCACGTTCTATCTGTTCCCGGGCGTGGAGAAAACCGGGCTTTCGTCCGGCGAGTTCTGCAAGGCGCTGCTGGAGCGGGCGCACATCCTCGTCTCGCCCGGCGACGTGTTCGGCATTGCGGGCAAGCAGCACTTCCGCATCGCATGTACCGTGAATATCGACAAGCTCCGCGAGGCGTATGACCGCATGGAGGCGCTTTCCTTCTGAGAAAAGCCGCGTCCGGCAGACAGATTTGTGAATTATACGAAAAAATCCACAATTATTCACTGATATACAGTCGAATGTTGTATAACTTTGCATCTTTACAAAATTCAATTTTTCTGTATAATCATACACATAAATTACAACATGCTGCATGGACACCATGCACAGGAGGGTATTATGAAAAAGAATTCTCTGACCAAGCTGCTTGCGCTGACGCTTTGCGCAGTGCTGGCATTGAGCCTGTTTGCAGGCTGCGCCGCAAAGACCGAGGAAACTGCTCCCGCTGCCTCTGAGACCACGGAAAGCACCGCAACCGAAACTACGGAAGCTGCCACCGAAGAAGCTGCTGCCGAGGAAACAACCGAGCAGCCCGCTGCCGAAGAAGCAACCGGTCTTCTCGCCGAGATCAAGGCGAAGGGCAAGCTGGTTGTCGGCACCGAAGCACAGTACGCACCGTATGAGTTCAAGGATCTCGACGCCAACTTCGCAGGCTGCGACATCTGGCTGGCACAGCAGATTGCTGATTCGCTCGGCGTAGAGCTCGAAGTCGTCGACATGGCGTTCGACGGCATCATCCCCGCCGTCAAGTCCGGTCAGGTCGATATCGGCATCGCTGCATTCACCAAGACCCCGGAGCGTGCAGAAGAAATCGACTTCACCAACCTCTATGAGACCAGCGCGCAGCTGCTGATCGTCAAGACCGGCGATGCGGACAAGTATTCCACTAAGGAAGCGCTTGCCGGTCAGAAGGTCGGCGCGCAGAAGGGCACCATCCAGTCCCAGCTGATCCTCTCCGCACTTCCCGACAGTGAGCTCTTTGAGCTTGAAAAGTATCCGGCGCTGGCGCTGGAAACCCAGAACGGCAACATTGCAGGCTTCGTTGTCGACCAGGCGGTCGGCGAGGCTCTGGTCGCAACCAGCGACGGCAAGCTCGAAGTCTCCAACTTCCAGTTCACCGCAGAAGAGGCTTCCTTCGGTAAGGCAGCCGTCATTGCCAAGGGCAACGAGGACTTTGTTGCCGCTGTCAACGAGGTCATCGACAAGGTCGTCGCCGACGGCAGCTACCAGGCAGCCTACGACGAGGCAGTCGAACTGGCGGCAAGCTTGGGTCTGTAAGCGAAGACGCTGCTTGACAAACCCGAATCACTATCGTATTTTAACTGTAGCTTTTCTACAAGGCTTCGCTGCCGGCGCGGCGAAGCCTTGAAGCCTGTCCTGCGCAGCTGCACGGCGGGGTATATATTATAGAAGGAGGCTCCCATGACTTTTTTTGAGACAATAGGAAAAATCATCGAGCGCTATTCCAGCTTCTTCGCGCAGGGCGTTGTGAACACCCTGATCATTGCGGCATTCTCCGTCCTGCTCGGCACGATCCTGGGCACGCTGATGGCGACCATGCGCATGGGAAAAATCCTGCCGTTAAAGTGGCTGGCGGTGGCGTACATCGAGTTCATCCGCGGCACGCCTCTGATGGTGCAGCTGATGTTCATCTTCTACGGTCTTCCCATGATCGGCGTCAAAATCCCCGAAATTTCGTGGATTCCGAACTTTTCGCGCTTTGCCGCCGGCATTGTTGCCATGAGCATGAACAGCTGCGCGTATGTCGCAGAGATCATCCGCTCGGGCATTCAGGCGGTCGACTACGGCCAGACCGAGGCAGCGCGCAGCGTGGGATTCTCGTCCGGCGAGGCGATGCGCCTGGTTGTTCTGCCGCAGGCAATCAAGAATATCCTGCCCGCGCTCGGCAACGAGTTTGTCACCGTCATCAAGGAGTCCTCCATCGTCTCCGTTATCGGCATTGCCGACCTCATGTTCCGCACGAACGACGTCATTGCCCTCAGCTACAAGAGCCTCGAGTGCCTGGCCGTGGCGGCGCTTATCTACTTCGTTCTCACGTTCATCAGCAGCCGTCTGGTATCGCTTGCAGAAAGGAAGCTGTCGCATGGAAAATAAGCAGACTATGATCGAGGTGCAGAACCTCTGCAAGAGCTTCCACAAGCTGGAGGTTCTGAAGGATATCAGCACGACGTTCTACAAAAACGAGGTCGTCTCCATCATCGGACCCTCCGGCGGCGGCAAGTCGACGTTCCTGCGGTGCCTGAACCTGCTGGAAAAGCCAACCTCCGGACATATCGTCTTTGACGGCGTCGACATCTGCGACCGCCATCAGAACAAGAATATCGACCTGCACCGGCGGAAGATGGGCATGGTGTTCCAGCAGTTCAATCTGTTCAACAACATGAACGTCATGAAAAACCTCACGGTTGCCCCGATGCGCATCAAGAAGATGCCGAAGGAGCAGGCGGAGGAGAAGGCGGTGGAGCTTTTGCGCAAGGTCGGGCTTGCCGACCGAGCCGAGGCATATCCCAGCCAGCTGTCCGGTGGACAGAAGCAGAGAATCGCCATCGTACGTTCCCTCATGATGGACCCCGAGGTTATGCTCTTCGACGAGCCGACCAGCGCGCTCGACCCCGAGATGATCGGCGAGGTGCTCGACGTGATGAAGGCGCTTGCCGCCGACGGCATGACCATGATCGTCGTCACGCACGAGATGCGCTTTGCACGCGAGGTCGCGGCGCGGACCATCTTCCTTGCCGACGGCAAAATCGAGGAGGACAAGCCCTCGCACGAGCTGTTTGACAACCCCGAAAGCCCGCGTCTGGTCACGTTCCTGCAAAAGGTCCTTTGATTGCACAAACTATGCGCCGCATCCGTCATTTTCTTTTGATGGATGCGGCTTTTTCGTTAAAACACTGTGAAAACAACACTTTCCCACTTGACGTAACATCTGATTTGTGTTATCTTATGCATGAAAAATGATATGGGCAGCAGACCGGAAAACGGCGCTGTCCGGGTCGGATGACAGTTCCGGGAGAGTCCGCAGGCGCGGCGCCGAAGGGGAATCGCAAAAGCTCTCAGGCAGAAGGACCGGAACTCGACGACACTCTGCAAAGTGCGAATGCTCGCACGCCGACGGTGCAACCGGAACCCCGGGAATCTCTCAGGCAGATTACAGAGGCGCAAAACTTCAATCGAAGTTTTGCGCCTTTTTGATGCCCATTTTCTGTAAACCGCGCGGAGGGCAGGCGAGACCTGCCGCCGCTTCGTAATATGACGTGGAGGAATCAATGATGGAAAAGAAAACCCCTTTGTACGAATCGCATGTCGCGCTGGGCGCGAAGATGGTAGAGTTCGGCGGCTTTTTAATGCCGGTGCAGTATCCGACGGGCATTCTTGCCGAACATATGGCAGTGCGCGAAAAGGCAGGTCTTTTTGATGTGTCGCACATGGGAGAGCTGGTCTTCCATGGCGAGGACGCGCTGGAGAACATTCAGCACCTCGTCACGACTGACATCTCCAAAATGCTCGACGGCGACATGCGCTACGGCATGTTCTGCAACGACGAAGGCGGCGTGGTCGACGATCTGATTGTCTACCGCATGGCGCAGAACGATTACCTGATTGTCGTCAACGCCGGCAACCGCGACAAGGACGCGGCGTGGGTGGAAACGCACCTGTCCGGTCACCCCGGCTATCATGACGCGGGCAACGAGTTCGGGCAGATCGCGGTACAGGGTCCGGTGTCGAAGGAGATTCTGGTGAAGCTCTGCGACGAGGCGGCGCTTCCTGTCAAGTACTATTCGTTCACGAAGGCGGTTCTTACCTGGAACGGGCGCAGCGCGGAAACCTATGTCTCCCGCTCGGGCTACACCGGCTCTTTCGGCTACGAGATTCTCTGCAAGGCGGAAGATACCGTCTGGCTGTGGAATACGCTGCTGGAGGCTGGCAAGGAGTTTGGGCTCATTCCCTGCGGACTGGGCGCGCGCGATACGCTGCGTCTGGAGGCGGCAATGCCGCTCTACGGGCACGAGCTGACCGACGATATTACCCCCAAGATGGCAGGGCTTCCCTGCAAGCTCGACGGCAAGGATTTCATCGGTCATGACGCGCTGGTCAGACGCGGTGCGCCGGAAGTCAAGCGTGTGGGTCTCAAGGGCGTCGGACGCGGTATCGTGCGCGAGCATTGCGACCTCTACACCGCACCGGACGGCGAGAAGATCGGCTGGACCTCCTCTGGCACGTTCGCGCCGTATCTCGGCTGCTGCGTCGCGATGGGTTATGTGCCGGTCGAAGACGCCGAGATCGGTAAGCATGTCTATGCCGACGTGCGCGGTCGCAAGATCGAGATGGAGATCGTTCCGACCCCGTTCTATAAGCGCTGAGCTGGTGAATTCTGAGGATCTTGACGTGTTTTGTTGATATCAAACAAATCTTAATATTTGTTTTTGTTTATTTCGTATATTATCAATCTTGCATTTTTCCTTCCGGTGGCGTATACTGCGCGCAGAGTGAAAAAAGAAATGAAACAAAACATACATGGGAGGTTATGTTATGAAACTGCAGAACATTCACGAGGTAGAAGATTTCCGGAAGGTCATCCATCAGTGCAAGGACGACGTGTTCCTCAAGAGCCAGGAGGGCGACGTGTTTAATCTCAAGAGCGCCATGAGCGAGTATGTTGCGCTTGGTCGGCTGCTCAGCGAGCAGGGCGACAGCCTCGAGCTGTTTGCCAGCAACCGCGAAGACGAGGGTTTGCTGCTGTCCTTCCTCGCAAGGCTCGACAAGGAAAACGAAGCTTCCAAATAAATCGGTATCCCTCTTTCCGGGCTGCGTCCAAACGGCGCAGTCCGGTTTTTCATCATCATTCATCATGCAGAAAGCGCCCCGGATAAGTCCGGGGCGCTCAGACTGTCGAAAAAACCTTTCAGAGTAAGGATTACGGAAAGGAAGATAGTGTGAAAGAAACCCATCAGGGGTGTCTTTCGCGTTCAATCAACCAGTTTTTCAAACTTTTTAAAAGTTTGAAAAACTGCCGCAGCGTGTCAAAAAGACTTTTTTGACACGCTGAGCGCCCCGGATAAGTCCGGGGCGTTTTGCCGTTATTCCAGAATCAGATAGTTTTCGTGAAGCTCCGTCACATAGCCGATCTGCGCTGCGTTCGGAATTTCTGCCTGCAGCGCCCGAAGGCACGCCTGCGCGTCGTTTTCGGCAACTGCGATCAGAAGCCCGCCGCTGGTCTGCGGATCGTAGAAAATGTCTTCGAGCGCGCGTGGAATCTCGCACTTTTTGAGAACGCCGGACTGCGCGTAGGTCCGATTGCGGTAAGCGCCGGCGGGGATGAAGCCCATGTCGGCAAACTCGAGCGCCTCCATGTGAAACGGCACGCTGCGCGTATCGATGTGCAGGCTCATGCCGCTGCCCTGCGCCATCTCGAAGCTGTGCCCCATGAGGGAAAAGCCCGTGACGTCGGTGCAGCTGTGCACGTCGAAGCGCAGCATGATATCGCGCGCGGTCTTGTTGAGCACTGCCATCTGCTTGTAAATGGTGTTCATCGTCTCGGGTTTCACCAAATCCGCCTTTGCTGCCGTTGTGAGAATGCCGACGCCAAGCGGCTTTGTAAGGATCAGCACATCTCCCGGCTTTGCGCCGGAATTGGTCAGCACCCGTTTCGGATGCACAAAGCCCGTGACCGCCAGACCGTAGATCGGCTCCGCGCCGTGGATGGTGTGCCCGCCGGTGATGATTGCGCCTGCTTCATACGCCTTGTCGTAGCCGCCGCGCAGAATCTCGCGCACAGTTTCATCGTCCATCGAGTCCGCCAGGCACATGATGTTGAGCGCCAGCTTCGGCGCGCCGCCCATGGCGTAGACGTCGCTGAGCGCGTTCGTCGCGGCAATCTGCCCGTACAGGAACGGGTCGTCCACAATCGGCGGGAAAAAGTCCGTCGTCTGGACGATTGCCGTGTCGTCACTGACGACATAGACGCTTGCGTCGTCGCTCTTGTCGTAGCCGACGATCAGCCGCGGGTCTGTGTGCGTGCGGAAGCCCTCCAGCATTTTGACGAGCGTTCCCGCGCCGACCTTTGCCCCGCAGCCCGCGCAGGAGGCAAGCTTTGTCAGTTTTACATCCGTTTCCATGCTCAAGCCTCCTCGCTGGCGTAGATGAACACATAGCCGCCGTCGCGCACCTCGGCAATCCGGTCGACCTCCTGCGCGCAAACGCCGGTGGGCGCGACGTAGCCGCCCTCGCAGCGCACGCAGGTTCCGCAGGAGCTGGAAAGCGCGCGCGGCACCGGCATGGTCTTTGCCGCGTAACCCGCCTGCTCGCAGAGCTTTTTATAGCGGATCGCGCCGAAATGGGAAAAGAACGTGGCAATGTAGGTCATGATTATTTTTTGAGAGACAGGGTGTACTCGCCGCCGTTTTCGCTGACGGTGACGCTGTAGCCTTCGTGCTCTGCGTAACGGGTGACGTTTTCCTTCGACGCGGCATTATCGACCAGAACCGTATATTCCGCGTCCTTCTTTGCCATTGCCTTGCGGAGCATGATGACCGGCTCCGGGCAGGAATAGCCTCTTGCATCCACAGTTGTCATTTTGCATTCTCCTTTTTGAACGTATTGACACCGGCAATCACCAGTGCGGCGACCAGACCGATGATGACCGCAACCTTGCCGTTTGCCGTCGGACCCTTGCCGGAGGAGGCAAGACCAAAGTTATGGCAGAATGCCGCGCCGGCAAGAAGACCGAAGATGGTCACAGCGCTGTCGCTGTTGCCTTCGCCGGAGAGAATCAGCTGGCGCAGTGGGCAGCCGCCGAGCAGCACGCAGGCAAAGCCCGTGAGCATCATGCCCAGGAAGTTCCACAGACCGTCCGTGTGCGCTACGGGCTGATCATTAAATCCGAGATGGAAGTAGCTGGTGCCGGTCGTCGAGGTGAGAATCAGGTTGCAGACAAGCGCGCCGACTAAGATTGCCGCAAAGCCGAGGATGAGCTTCGGTTCCCTGAACAGGACCAGGTCGCGGATGCCGCCGACCATGCAAAGACGGGTTCTCTGCGCCAGCGCGCCGACAACGAGACCTGCAAGCAGGCTGATGATGATGGGCGCATGCAGCGCGCCGGGACCAGCGCCGGCTTCACTGAAGTGGATGAACGCGGGAGCCGCCAGCAGAAGTGCCAGCACTGCGAGCGTCAGAACGGGGAATACGCCGCCTTCCGTCTTTGTGAGCGCGTAGCTTCTTTTCAGGGAGTAGCCCCTGTTGAGGAAGAACACGCCGATCAGGATACCGCAGGCAAAGCCGGCGAAACCCAGCAGCGCGTTCAGATCGCCGCCCGCAAGTCTGAGAATCATGCGGAACGGGCAGCCCAGGAACATCAGGCTTCCGACCATGACAAACATGCCGAGCACAAAGCGGGTGACAGGCGCGCTGCCGCCGCGCGGGGAAAATTCTTTTTTCGCCAGCGCCATCAGGAAGCTTCCGAACACCAGACCGATGATCTCCGGACGGATGTACTGGACTGCCTCTGCCGAGTGAAGCCCAAGCGCACCGGCGGTGTCGCGCAGGAAGCAGGCAATGCAGAAGCCCATGTTTTTCGGGTTTCCGAACAGCACCAGCAGAGAGGCAATCACGCCGATGACGAGACCGGCGAGCATGATGTTGCGTTTTTCGTGTTTGAGGGTCATATCAATTCTCCTTTTCGTTGCTCTTTCGCAAGAATAGCGACGGTGCAGGAAAAACCCGAATCCGGTTCGGGATCGTCCAACTGTATTCATTTTATGACATCTCCCGCAGAATGTCCAATTGGCTTTTCGGATAACTGTTTTGGATTAATCGGATTTCCTGATAAATCTTCGCGATTGCCGAATAAGTGGAATTCCTGTTCGATCTATTTGCGCTTTCAATAAATGCGTGCTACAATCGAGCTATCTGAGGAGGGATTGCGATGCATCCGATCTATCTCGACAACGCCAGCACGAGCTTTCCGAAGCCCGCGTGCGTGCCGGACGCAGTTTACCGGTATATGACCGCCTGCGGCAGCAATGTCTCGCGCGGCGGCTACCGCTCTGCCTACAGCGCGGAGGAGCTCGTTTTTGAGACGCGCGAGCGGCTCTGTGCACTGTTTCATGGCGGGGACGCGCGCTGCGTGGTCTTTACGCCGAACATCACAACGAGCCTCAATCTGCTGCTCAAGGGCTTTCTGCGCCCGGGGGACCATGTGCTGGTGTCCGCGATGGAGCACAACGCTGTCATGCGTCCACTGCGGCAGCTGGAAGCTGCGGGTGTGACGTTTGACCGGGTTCCGTGCAATCCGGACGGCACACTCAGGCTTTCGGAGGCGGAAGCGCTTGTGCGGGAAAACACGAGGCTTTTTGTCTGCCTGCACGCGAGCAACGTCTGCGGGACGCTGCTGCCGGTAGAGGCAATCGGCGCGTTCTGTCTTCGCCATCAACTCCGCTTCTTTCTGGACAGCGCGCAGACTGCGGGCGTTTTTCCGATCGATATGCAGGCGTGTCACATAGACGCTGTCGCGTTTACGGGGCACAAGGGGCTGCTCGGTCCGCAGGGGACGGGCGGCATTGTCCTGCGAGAAGAACTGGCGCAGGAGCTGACGCCGCTTCTCGCGGGCGGCACCGGCAGCATGAGCCACACCGAGTTCATGCCGGAATTTCTGCCCGACCGGTTCGAACCGGGAACGATGAACCTTCCGGGGCTTGCGGGGCTTCACGCTGCGCTGGGCTTTCTGATGGAAACGGGGCTGGATACGGTTCGCGCGCATGAGCTGGCGCTCACGAAGCGCTTTCTGGAAGGACTCCTGCCCATGCAGGCGGACGGACGGCTTAAAATCCTCGGGCTGCCGGGCATGGATAACCGGACGGGCGTGGTGTCGGTTCAGACGACGGCGCGCGACTGCGCAGATACGGCGGCAGAGCTGGACGAAACGTTCGGCATCTCCACGCGCGTAGGGCTTCATTGCGCGCCTGCCGCGCACCAGACGCTCGGCACCTTCCCGACGGGAACGATTCGGTTTTCGTTTGGATTTTTCAACACCGAAGACGACGCGGACCGCGCCGCTGCCGCGCTCGACGCGCTGACAAAGGAGACTGCACATGGATTTTAAGCAGCTTCGTTCGTTTGTTACGGTTGCCGACTGCGGCAGCTTCACGCAGGCGGCTGTCCGGCTCTATACCTCGCAGCCCACCGTCAGTGCCCATATCCGCCAATTGGAGGAGGAACTGCACGAGACGCTCTTTCTGCGCACGACAAAGAGCCTTGCCATCACCGCGCGCGGGCGGGAGCTGTATGATTATGCGGTGCACGTGCTGGAACTGCAGGACCAGCTGCTCGATGCCTGGGCACAGGATGAGCATACCATCCGCCTCGGCGCGTCGACGATTCCGTCGGCATACATTCTGCCCGAGGTTCTGCCGCCGTTTCGCGCGCAGCATCCGGACGCGGTATTTTCCGTTTTGCAGTCGGACAGTGCAGGTGTTTTGCAGCAGCTTCGCACAGGGCGCTTTGAGCTGGGCTTTGCGGGCGCGCAGGAACAGTCGCCGGAACTGGTTTTCCTGCCCTTTTTCCGCGACCGGATGGTGCTGATTACGCCCAATACGCCGCATTTTGCGAAGCTTCTGCAAGACGGCACGCCGGTGAAAAGCATTCTCGAACGAGAGCCTCTTTTGCTGCGCGAGGCGGGGAGCGGCAGCCAGAAGTGCGCCGACGCTTTTTTGGAGGAAGAGGGCTTGAGCCAGCGCACGCTGCATGTGGCGGCGCGGCTGGAGGACCAGCAGAGCATCAAAAACCTCGTCGCCGCAGGGCTCGGCGTTTCGATCATCTCCGGCAAGGCGGCGCAGGACGACTGCGCGTCCGGTAGGCTCCTTGCCTTCCCGCTTCCGGCAAACCGCGCGGGGCGGAGCTTATATCTCGTCTGGCGCAAAAACGGCGTGCTGCGGCAGCAGACACTGGGGTTCATCGAATTTGTCCGAAATTTTTATACAGAGCAGCAGAACTGACCCAGAACGGCAAAGCCCGCAGGATTTTCCTGCGGGCTTATGATCTATGGTTGGGCGGGGATTATGCGGCGATCGCGCCGATCAGGGCATCGAGCTGCGCTTTGTTGCAAGCGCTGTCCGGCTGGAAGCTGCTGCCCGAGACGGCGCCGATTTGCTTTGCCCAGAGCGCGGGCTGCGCATAGTAGCCGGCGGCGTCTGCATCCGCGAAGCCATCGCCGGAAACGCTCGGAGAACCGGCAGCGCGGTAGGCGATGACGGCAGCCTGCGCGCGGGTGCAGGTCGCGTCCGGGGCAAAGCTGCTGTCGCTGACACCGCGGACGATGTCGGCTTCTGCTGCCCAAAGGACGGCGTCATAGTAGTAAGCGCTTTCCGAAACATCCGCAAACGGGCACGCGGAGGTCTTCGCCTTCGGAGAGCCGGAGCGCAGCCAGAGACTGTAGACTGCGTCGGCGCGCGTGAGCGCCTCGGAGCCCTGCAGATAGGCAATCAGCTCCTGCGCGGTCTGCTGTGCCTTCTTTGCCATTGCCGCGCCGTTCTCGGTGGCAAGCTTGCGGGCGTTCGAAGACGACTGCAGCGTCTGCATGGAAACGAAATCGCTGTAGAATTCCTGCTGCAAGTCGTTCAGCTTCGCCTTGACATACTGCCGGTCCGCGTCGCTGACGAGCTTCGAGCCGTCGGCAGATTCAAAGTAGCGCACGTAGTCGTTGAGAATTTCAAAGCTCCAGTAGTAGGATTTCTCCCAGCCCTCGGGCAGAATCCGGTAGCCGTCGGTCGTGGTGATCTCGCCGGTTTCGCGGTTGTAAGAGCGCTTGGAATAGGGGTAGAACAGACCGCCGGTCGGCTGCTCGGTGGTAAACTGCACGGTCGGCGTGCCTGCCTGGTAGCCCTCATACATGGAATCGATCAGCATCGGATAATACGGCACAAAGACGTTGCATGCCAGATCTGCTACCGCAACCCAACCGACCGTTGCGTATTCGGCAGGGCGGTCTTTGAACATCTGGAAGATTTCGATCTCCTGATTGCCGGACTTTGCGATGGTGCTGAGCTTGTAGTAGTTCAGAATATCGTCGACATCCAGCGTCCGGTCGGCGGAGATGTTCGTGTAGAGCGGGACAATCGCGCCGGTCGTGTCAAGATTGGAAATCGTAAAGCGGCTGTTGTCGGTGACTAAGGCGTCCGCGTCGTAGCTGTAGGCGCTGTTGAGGTAGTTGAGACCTTCTACAAGCCGCTTGTCGGCAGAGTCGAGTCTTCCGGCGTAGCTGGCGCGGTAGTCAATCACGTTGTCAATCTCGCTGCCTTGGAACGTTCCGGCTGCCTTTGCCGTCTCGATGAGCTTTGGCGAGGCAATCACGTTTTCGGTATCGTCCAGATCGACGCTTCCGATGACCGCCATGTTGGGCTCCAGGAACAGCAGATCATCGTTCAGCCGGATTGCCGCATACTGCGTGCCGGAGCAGTTTTCAATGTACCAGCTTTCGTTCTGATCGGTGATGAAAAGCCCCGCACCGTCGGCGCAGCCATAGGTGTCGTAGATGTTCAGAAGCAGCTTGAGCGCGTCTTTTGCCGACGCCGCCTCGCTGAGCAGGACCGTGGGAATGTCGCCCTCTTCAATGCCGGCGGGTTTGCCGTTTTCCTGCGCCCAATCGGCGTCGCGGTAGGGGTCGACGGACAGAACGGCGTCGTTTCCGGAGATCGTTTCCGTGGCGGAGACGGACACGCCCTTTTCATTTGTGCCGAACTCGGTATAGGAGGCATGCTGTGCATTTTCCTCGCCGCACTCGGGGCAGACGCCGTCGTAGACGTTGTCGTTTTTGAAGTACGTGAAGCGGTAGCTGGGGTGGGACAGCTCATAGGTAAACGGTCCGTATTCCGGGCAGCCGCGGTAGGTGCCGCTGTAAGCGCCGGGCTCGCTGACGAACCAGAGCTTGTTCATGTCCGAGCCGTAGTCCTCGCTGCGGGCGATAAAGCGCGTGTTTTCCTGTGTGAGATTTGCGCCCGCATAGATCGTGGTGCAGGCAGAGGCTGTGGTAAGCGCGGAGGCGATCACGCCCGCGGCGCAAAGGACGCCGGCAAGTACCCGCTTCATGGTGAAATTCTTCATAGCTTCCTCCTTTTCTTCTCGATGGGCAGCTTGTGCCGCCTGTATTCTGATACGCTAATGAACTGATGCGCTAATTGTTTAGCTGACTAAATTATAGCACGTCTCGCAAAAAAAGAAAGCCCGCAGTTCCGACAAAAAAGACGAAGGCGCATCTTGCACCTTCGTCAATTTCTCTAAATGTCTGCGCTAATCCACCATCACGCGCTCGACGCCTGTGCAGCGCCGGGTTTTGCTGTCGATCGTGAAGACCGCGCCGCAGAGCCTGCACGGTCCGCCCGCCGGCTCATAGCGGGATTTCAGTTCGCCCCGGAACAGCGCGATGGACTGCTCGGGCTTGACCCCCAGAACGGAAATCGCGGGACCCGTCATACCGAGGTCGGTCTGATAGCCCGTGCCGTTCGGCAGAACCTGCTCGTCTGCGGTGGGGACATGCGTGTGCGTGCCCCAGAGGGCAGAGATTTTTCCGTCCAGATAGTAGCCCATCGCCAGCTTTTCGCTTGTAGCCTCGGCGTGGAAGTCGATCAGCACGGGAATGTCTCCGATGTCGCGCAGGATTTTATCGATCACGCGGAACGGATTGTCGGGACCAAAGTCCATGGAGCATCTGCCGATCAGATTGACGACCGCGACCGGTCCTGCCTTCGTCTCAAAAATGCCCCAGCCGCGACCGGGCAGGCTCGGCAGGAAGTTTGCCGGACGGAGGATGTAGCCGCACTCGTCCAGATACGGGAGAATTTCCCGCCGGTTCCAGGTGTGGTTTCCGAGCGTGATCACGTCCGCACCCGCGTCAATGATCGCGTCCGCCTGCTGCGGCGTGATGCCGACGACATTGGCGTTTTCCCCGTTGACCACGCAGAAATCGGCGCCGTAGAGCCGCTTGATTCCGCGCAGCTTCTGCTGCAAAAACCGAAGACCCGGCGCGCCCACCACGTCGCCCACTGCCAACACACGAAATTCCATACCCATGCTCCACCTTTGAAATGATTTACCTGTATTATACCATTCCGAAAACGATTTGCCTATGGTATACTGGAAAAAATGAAAACCGTGCAACCGGGGGGAAATTTTCTCGTCTGGAAGAGTAGACAAACAGAAGGAGGGCGCTATGGAAGATTCCCAGATCATCGACCTGTATTGGGCAAGGCTGGAACAGGCGATACAGGAGACGGATACGAAGTACGGCGGCTACTGCCGTGCGATTGCCCACAATATTTTGAAGAGCATGGAAGACAGCGAGGAATGCGTGTCGGACACGTGGCTGCGCGCGTGGAACGCGATGCCGCCGCAGCGGCCTTCGGTTCTCTCGGCGTTTTTGGGACGCATCACGCGCAATCTCTCGCTCGACCGCTACAAAGCCGCGCGCGCGGAAAAACGCGGAGGAAGCAGCTTCCCGGCGGCGCTCGACGAGCTGTCGGAGTGCGTTCCGGCAGGCGGCAGCGTTGAGCAGACGATGGACGAGCGCGAGCTGGGGCAGGCAATTGACCGGTTTCTGCGCACCATACCGGAAAAGCAGTGCAGTCTGTTTCTGCGCCGGTACTGGTATGCAGAGTCGATCTCGCAGATTGCAGAGCGCTACTCGCTGAAGGAGAACACCGTCAAATCCATTCTGTTCCGCACGCGCGAGCAGCTGCGCAAATTCTTGCAGAAGGAGGGCGTTGCCGTATGACAAGGCAGGAACAGCAGGAAAAGCTCTTTCGCGCCATCGGCTATGTCGGAGACGATCTGATTCAGCGTGCCGATGCGCCGGCTGAAACGCGCAGGTCCTCTGCCCCGTGGATCAAATGGGCGGCACTTGCAGCGTGCTGTGTGCTGGTGATTAGTCTTGCAGCAAGGCTTCCCCTGCTCCAGATGAAAACCGCAAGTCCGGCGCCGGAGGCGGCGGCCATGCAGGCATCAGAAAGTACCGCCGCGGCGGAGGAAAAAGCCGAAGCGCCGGATATGACAGAGGAAGCTGCCGCTGAAGCGCCCGCCGAGGCGGAGGACAACACAGCCGGTGCGCGCGAACCTGCGGCGACCGATACAGAAGGACAGAAGGACGGCGTCTCGGTGCAGCAGGCGCTGCTGCTGGACACGACACTCGGTCCCGTGAAACTCGGTATGCCGTCTGCGGACGTGCGCTCGATTCTGGGCGCGCCCAAGGAGGACCGTGGCGAGTTCTATGTCTGCACGGACAAGGGCGATTACCGCTATGCGACCTGGGCGTACAATCTGAGCAATGATCCGGATTATATCTGTGATGTATTGCTCCGTTTTGCCGACGTGGGAGACGGGCTTGTTCTGGACGAAATCATGACGTTTGGCACCAGCGACTGGGCGCTTCCCACCGGCATCCGTAACGGCAGCAGCGCAGACGACGTGCTTGCCGCTTACCCGGACGCGCAGGTTCAGTACAACGGACCGGACGGCGCTTTGAGCGCAGTCGTATTTGAGGCTGGTCATGTGCATCTGCATATTATGGTTGAAAACGGCGTGGTCACAAATATCACGCTTGGCACGTACTATGAAGACCCCGGCTGGGTGGACGAAGCGCCCGCGGAAGAACCGGCATATTCGTTCGCGAGCAGCGACATGATCGTCTATCAAAAAGAAGAGGACGGCTGGCTTTCCTACCACATGCAGGGACAGGCGGCAAAAAAGCTCGAGGTCATTCTCGGCATCGAGGACCTGACACCCATTGACGAGCTGCCGCAGGCGCGCTATTATATCGACTTCCAGAACGGTACGGTTGTGATGCTGGGAGACGACCGGCTTTCCGGCGCGGTGTATACCTGCGACAATCTAAACGGCCTCCGCGCCGCGATGAACGAAGGCGCAGACCCCACGCCGTATCTTACCCTGGTGCAGATGTGTGCGTTCCCGGCGGGCACAGATGAGGTGGTGCTGGAGACGTCGGTCGCCTGCGGCGGTCTCATAGAGTGAATATCCTTCCCAAAAGGCTCCCCACGGGGAGCCTTTTGCGCGTTTTTGGGGCTTCCGCTTTATCTGTCTAAATTCTTTCTTGACACCGTATCCCATAAACAGTACAATAGATAATTGGAATTCGTATAGCCGCCTGTCTGGCGCAGGGGAGCCGTTCGGCGGTTTGACTTATTCATTCCGGGCAGCCGGAAACCACCCAATACTGTGAAAAGGAGGTGGGTTCGCAACTTATGGAATTCAATACGTTAAGCCTCATCCTTTGCATCGCACTGGTCGTGATCGGCATCGTCTGTTTCTTCATCGGCATTACCTATCGCAAGAAGGTCGCTGAGAAGGAGATCGGAAGCGCCGAAGAAGAGGCTCGCCGCATCATCAACGAGTCAATCAAGGGCGGCGAGAACAAGAAGCGCGAGATGCTGCTCGAAGCAAAGGAAGAAATCCATAAATCGCGTACCGAGTACGAGAAGGAAGTAAAAGAACGCCGGAGCGAAATCCAGAAGCAGGAACGCAGGCTCCAGCAGAAGGAAGAATCGCTCGACAAGAAGCTGGACCTTCACGAGAAGAAAGAAGAGGAGCTGGCAAAGAAAGCCGTCAGCATCCAGAACCAGCAGGAGGAGGTCGCCAGCTTAAAGCGCAGTCAGATGGAGATGCTGGAGAAAATCTCCGGTTTGACGCAGGAAGAGGCGAAAGCCTATATCCTCAAGGGCGTGGAAGCGGACGTGCGCCACGAAACCGCTGTCAAGATCAAGGAGATCGAGCAGCAGTACAAGGACGATGCCGACGCTCTGGCACGTGAGATTATCACCACTGCCATCCAGCGCTGCGCGGCAGACCATGTGGCGGAAGCGACGGTCTCCGTCGTGCCGCTGCCGAACGATGAGATGAAGGGCAGAATCATCGGACGCGAGGGCCGCAACATTCGCACGCTCGAGACGATCACGGGCGTCGATCTGATCATCGACGACACGCCCGAGGCAATCACCGTTTCCTCGTTCGACCCCGTGCGCCGCGAGATTGCGCGCCTGGCGCTGGAGAAGCTCATCGCCGACGGACGCATCCATCCGACCCGCATCGAGGACATGGTGGAAAAGGCACGTCGCGAGGTCGACCACACGATCAAGGTCGAGGGCGAACGCGCAAGCTTTGAAACCGGCGTGCACAATCTGCACCCCGAGATCATCAAGCTCCTGGGCCGCCAGAAATACCGCACGTCCTATGGTCAGAACGTGCTGAACCACTCCATCGAGGTCTCCCACATCGCGGGTCTTCTTGCCAGCGAGCTGGGCGTCGATGTGACGCTTGCCAAGCGCGCAGGTTTGCTGCATGACCTCGGCAAGGCGGTCGATCACGAGATGGAAGGCAGCCATGTCCAGCTGGGCGTGGAGCTTGCAAAGAAGTACAAGGAAAGCCCCGTCGTCATCAACGCCATCGAGGCGCACCATGGCGATGTCGAGCCGCAGACCATCATTGCCTGTCTGGTGCAGGCAGCCGACGCAATCTCTGCCGCACGCCCCGGTGCGCGCCGTGAAAACGTCGAGAACTATATCCGCAGACTTGAAAAGCTCGAGGAGCTGACCAGCTCTTTCCCCGGCGTCGAGAAATCCTACGCCATCCAGGCGGGTCGTGAGGTCCGCATCATGGTCAAGCCCGAGGAGGTCACCGAGGACAACATGATTCTGCTGGCGCACGATCTGGCAAAGAAGATCGAGGCAGAACTCGAATACCCCGGCCAGATCAAGGTCAACGTCATCCG